>ERZ838483.73-NODE-73-length-120833-cov-6.757977_pt1 | contig 120833 bp, 132 predicted proteins | sample MGYA00519939_ERZ838483 | MGnify/ENA primary metagenome ERZ838483 (study PRJEB31850, sample SAMEA3708836) | human gut metagenome | biome: human gut; feature: human-associated habitat; material: faeces | place: China | collected 2014 ...
AGATGAACGAGGAACGCAAAAATCTCAAGGAGCAGCTTGCGGGCATCGCCCCGCCAGAAAAGCTGACAAAAAAACAGCGCAAGTTGTGGGACTATATGCACCTACACCCGGAGGTCACGGAGTTCTCGACCATCGCCAAACAAACCGGATTGGCGAGGAATACGGTTAAGAAGTATTATGGGATGATGAAAATAAATAATTATACCACAGAAAGCATAGAAAGCGGTGATACCTTAAGAGTGATAATTGTATAATCAAAAGTTTTATGTTGATTTTTTCAACTTCAAAGAGTAAAATATACAATTAGGTTATTGTGCGCACGAGAGGAGGGGGAAGCTATGACTAATGTAATAGACCTATTTGCTGGAGCGGGAGGGTTAAGTTTAGGAGCTGCGCGGGCAGGATTTAATATTTCGGCTGCTGTTGAAATAGAATCGCATGCTATAGAGACACATAGAGTCAACTTCCCTAATTCGATACACATAAACGAAGATATCATGGAGCTAAACGGTGCGGATTTACTAAGGCTTTCTCGCATTCGGAAGAGTGATCTAACGGGTATTATAGGAGGACCACCGTGCCAAGGATTCAGTAATATGGGGCATGGAAATGTTGATGATACACGGAATCAACTATTTGTGAAGTTTTTTGAATTAATTGAAGAGCTTCAACCTGCATTTTTCGTTGCAGAAAATGTACCTGGAATTATGAGTCCCAAATATGATATTATTCGAAATAAAGCACTTCAGCATGTTGCTAATTATTGTGTGTTGGAGCCAATCTGTGTAAAGGCCAATGAATATGGGGCTCCGACGACAAGGACACGTTATTTTTTTATAGGCTATTTAACGGATGGGAGAATTAAATCATTTACTGCGAATGATATTGTTGCAATGCGAGTGCCTGATGAGTTAAAAACTACTGTTCGACAGGCATTGGAAGGACTTCCCAGTAATATTCGGTACAGAAGTAAAAATAGTTCCGGGTTAAGAAAACTAACCCAGAACTATTTTGATAGGAATATGCAGCACATTCAGTCGGATTTTTTTTATGAACGAGTAGTTGGAAATATCCCTAATGGAGTAGGAGATAAAGGTTATATTGAAATGTACCATAAACGGCATATTGTAAACGGCTATTATCCTACTAAACATACAAGTGATGTTAGAGCAAGATATGCAAAATTGCTCCCAGGACAACAAGATAGTGTTTCAAAATCGGTTCGTTTAGTTCCGGATGGTTATTGTCCGACATTGAGGGCGGGGACAGGACCAGAAAAGGGGAGTTATCAAGCGGTACGCCCGATACACTATGATTTTGCGCGTGTTATTACACCGCGAGAAGCGGCGCGACTACAGGGCTTTCCGGATTGGTATAAGCTTCCCGATACAATTTGGCATGGATTTCGGCAGATTGGAAACAGCGTGTCTCCAATTGTGGCTGAAAGAGTTTTGCAGGCCATTTATCAAAAATTGATGGTATGAAAATTAGGATATTCCTTATAGAATTTTAAATAGCTTTGTAACGCATCTGGATTCGACTTAAAAACATAATCATACTTTTTGCCAATGAGCTTTCCTTCAGATTTAACGGGGAGCTCATTGTTTATATGTACGACTTCTTTTGGGGTAAGTTCTGGCATAAATATGTTTAAAGGCTTGTCCCAACTAAAATTGCAATATTTTTTGAGTTCTTTGTTTTGCTTAAAAAGAGAAACTTTGTCTTGGTTCATGACTAAAATACCTGTTAGGGTAAGCATCTGCGTGTTGTCATCATAAACTGTTGAATACAGGGGAATGAAATAGCGGCAATCATTTTCGACTGTTTTCAAATAGGCTTTCTTCAAACAAGAGAGTAGGACTAAAGGATACCCTTTTTTAATGAGGTTATCGGGGGCTACCGAAGTTGGAACAAAGTCACCTAAGCGGTTCCGTAATTCTTCTAAACGGTATTCCCATAGATTACCATCATCTGAATTTGGCTTACCTAATGAAGTGGGATTAGCATTCAGTGTAATACGAATAATATCATATTCATTCAGCAAGGATATCAATCTACAAAAGTCATCGAACTGATTACCTATTTCGGCTGGCTTAGTATAATCAAGCCAAACTATATGGTGATCTTCATCAGGGTTCATATTGGCAATATAATCTGTTGTGGATTGTTGAATGATTTTAATGCATTTTAATGGCTTGTTAAATACAGCACGTTTGTATGTTATAGAATCGGCTTCTAACGAACACATCTTCTCAATTCCGAGAGTGTTGTGCAATAGTTTGAAGTCATCAAACATATATGACCCCATACCAATATACATATAGTTCTGAATCTCAATATTCCGGCTTAAAGACTTAAGAACTTCAGCAAAAATTTGGCGGTCAACGTACTTATTTGGACGAAGATGATAAAATGGCTGACTGCCCATTTGTTATTATTTCCCTCCCATTTCCTTATAAACCCTGTCAAAACATAATTCCCCAATAGTAGAGGGTTTGACATTATCGAGTTCCTCATCAAGCAGACTTTCAGCTAAGAATTCAATTTCGGTTGTTGGTTTAAAGAAGCGGATTACTTGAGATGTATTTCTTATCTCAGGTTTCGGCAGAGTTGGTATATAGAAAGTTCCGCTGCAATTGCGCTTGTTCTTCAAGTTATCATTAAGGCTATACCTTTCATGTATTTCAACATTATTTAACAAGCTTTGCATTGATACAGAGTCAGCTTGATTGGAGTATTTTCGTTCTTCTGGAAGCCGGCCCTTCCATTGGTTGGTGTAGGAAATAAACATTCCCAACCCATCGCGCATACGCTCTTTCACCTGTGAATATATCTCCGAGGAAAGATCGATACCGCGTTTAGTAGTTGTTGTTGGTAACAGTCGTGGGTTTGAACTCCTAAAAGAAACTACACCTTTGATTCCAATAAATTGAGTATGATACTTGGGAATTCCACCTTCTCCCCAGCCGGTTAAGTGTGTTTTATCATTATAAAGAACAACTCTATCATTGCAGATAATAGTCCAACCAGCATCGGCGGTTGAGCGGTGTGAAGTATTAATAGCGTCAATTTCCTCATCAGACTTAACAGGTGTATAAAATCCGACAATTAAATCGACGTCAACGCCATTGATAGTGTCTTTATAGATATATGGACTTATTGCCCCATTTTTGTTTTGAGCGTCAGCAACAAGGAGTTTAACTGGAAGCGATGACAGTACTTGACCGTTGACGGTAATACGAAATCCCTTTTCGATAATAAAACTATAACTTTTCTGAATGGATCTGCATAAATCATCAACAAAATTTGCCCTTTTATCATCGTCATGCCACACTGACATAATAGCAGGAGTTAAATGACTGATGCGGACAATTACACCACCCTCTGAAATTTCAGAAGGGACGGTATCTAAATCATATAAATTTAACTCCCAACTGTCTGTTTGCGTCCACTCATAGGGAATTTTTACAGTAAACTGCTCGTTATTGCATCTTGAAATTACTTCTGCTTCACGACCAATTTTAAAGATTGCACGTTTCATACCGATTCCATAAATTCCAACAGTTGGCAAGTTGTCGTCTATAACCTGCGTGGAATCCCGCCCCATTCTGAAAGCACTACTAACGGCAATATGTTTAGAAATGCCACCACAGTTATCTTGAATTATAAAGCAGTCATTTCGAATTTGAATGTTTGCTACATAACCACTATAATCAAAATCTTTCTTTATATTTGCATTTCCAGATTTTCGTAGAACACCATCTAAACAGTTATCCAGAAGATCCAAGATTGCATCAGTCAGGTCAATATCACGAGTGAGCATTTCAACAAAAAATTCTTTTGTCGGTGAGCTATCAACGGTAACCGTCATGTGTTTTCCTCCCTCAATGCTGTATAGTAACACTAACTTTGAATATATAGATGGTATCATTCATTATATGGCAACTTTAAATAATTGTAAATCAATATTTCTAAATAATAAGTAGGAATATTTTATGTGAGTTTCTTGAAAATACTTATGCTCAAGTTAATAATCTATAGACATCAGATTTTTTACTTCAACTCATGATTTCTATTAGGATAGTCAATGAAACTATTCGAATTCAAAGGATGGAAATAGGCGTTTGCATCTGCTTGCTCATCATGTATTCATCGTACAGAGTCCAAAAGAGGGATCAGATTTATAATAAAAAACCAATAAATGTTTTTCTTCAAAAATAAAAACATCGGAGTAAAATTTGATTTACTCCGATGTGGTCCGAGATGGGAGACTCGAACTCCCGACATCTTGCTCCCAAAGCAAGCGCGCTACCAACTGCGCTAATCCCGGATTTTTGGTTATTGAGTTTTGCTCCAGATGTGGTCAAACATGTGGTCAGGCGGTTTTTTTGACCATCTCGGCTTGCGGGGGAAGTGCCTGCATCGCAGGCGTATCAAGGAATTGCGGACATAGCATTTTCCAGCTCGAAGTGGGAGCGACCCGCTCCCAAAGCAAGCGCGCTACCAACTGCGCTAATCCCGGATTTTGGGTTATTCAGTTTTACTCCAGATGTGGTCAAACATGTGGTCAGGCAGTTTTTTTGACCACCTCGGCTTGCGGGGGAAGTGCCTGTATCGCAGGCGTATCAAGGGATTGCGGACATAGCATTTTCCAGCTCGAAGGGGGAGCGACCCGCTCCCAAACCAGGCGCGATACCAACTTCGCTATACCCGGATATTCAATTTCTGCCATGATACCACGGCGAGGGGTAAAAATAAAGTTTTTTCTGTCTGTGGTCAATCCTGTGGTCAAAGCCACTTTTGTGCCGCCTTCAGCAACCGGGGAAAGTCCCGCAAATGCAGGTGTCGCAAGGCTTTGCGGCGTTTCGCCTTGCCCTATCCCGGATACAACCACGGCACTCCCAAAGCAAGCGCGCTACCAACTGCGCTAATCCCGGATTTTTATTATTATAACAGATTTAAAAATATATGTCCAGCCCCAACGTAACTGCTATGGATTTGAGAATGAACTATATTTTGATTGCCTTTTGCGGCGGCGCATGGTACAATATAGAAGCTGCCAGACAACACGCGGCAGTAAAGCGGTCTCTTTCCATGCAAGAGACCGCATTTTTTAAAATTCTGAGGAATCAAAAAGGAGAATGAAAAATCTATGAAAAAGGAGAAACGCTACCTATGAAGCAGAAGCTGAGTTTTAAGGAGTATGTCTACGTAGCCAGTATGCTGTTCGGTATGTTCTTCGGCGCCGGGAACCTGATCTTCCCTGTATATATGGGGCAGGCAGCCGGCCGTAATGTATGGCCCGCCATTGTAGGCTTTTTGGTAACGGGCGTAGGACTGCCGTTGCTGGGCGTAGCCGCTCTGGGCATCAGCCGCAGCAGCGGGCTCTTTGACCTCAGCCGCAAGGTAGGCCGTCCCTATGCATTTTTCTTCACCTGTGCGCTGTATCTGACCATCGGGCCGTTCTTTGCCATTCCCCGGTGTGCCACCACCTCTTTTACCGTGGGTCTGGAGCAGATCCTGCCGGCCAGCGATCATGACTGGCTGTATCTACTGCTGTTTTCTCTGCTGTTCTTTGCGGCGACCTTGTTTTTCTCCCTGCGGCCGGGCAAGATTCTCACCTATGTGGGCAAGATCCTGACCCCCTGCTTCCTCACTTTTCTTGCAATTCTGGTCATCGTGACCATGCTGAACCCCACGACCCATATCGGCGCCGTGGAGCCGCAGGGCGCCTATGCCGCCCAGCCCTTCTTCACCGGCTTCTTGGAGGGCTACAACACCATGGACGCGCTGGCCAGTCTGGCCTTCGGCATCGTGGTGGTGCAGGTGATCCGGGATCTGGGCGTGGAAAAGGCGGAGGCCGTTGCCATGACCACCGTCCGCTCCGGCATTTTCAGCTGCCTGCTGATGGGCGTGATCTACCTGCTGGTCACGGTTATGGGTACTTGGAGCCGGGGCGCACTGGAAGCCGCCCCCAACGGCGGCGCGGCCCTTGCCCAGATCGCCCAGCATTATCTGGGCCATGTCGGACTGCTGGTGCTGGCTGCCACCGTGACCCTTGCCTGCCTGAAAACGGCGGTGGGTCTTATTACCAGCTGCGCGGAAACCTTTGAGGGGATGTTCCCCAAAGCGCTGTCCTACCGGCAGTGGGTGCTGGTGTTCTGCGGCGCTTCTTTCCTGTTTGCCAACGTGGGGCTTACCGCCATTATCACCTACGCGGTGCCGGTGCTGATGTTCCTGTACCCGCTGGCTATCACCCTGATCCTGCTGGCGCTGCTGGGCCGGTTCTTTGACCACGACCGGGCGGTGTACTGCTGGGTCACCGGGCTGACGCTGGTGGCGGCGCTGTACGATCTCCTGCGGACACTGCCGGAGGGCGTCCGGGCGCTGCTCCACGCGGACGGACTGATCGCCGCGGTGGGCAATGTTCTGCCCTTTGCAACCATCGGTCTCGGCTGGGTGGCTCCCGCCGTTTTGGGACTGGTCATCGGGCTGATCTTCCGGGCTGTGCGTCCCCAAAAGGCATAACAGAGAAAGGCCCATGGGAAAACCAAGCGCAAAGCGGTTTTCCAGAGAGAAACCATATGTCAGCCGCCAGACTAAGGCTGCTGACCAAAGCGGTATGTGCTTCGGCGGCACATACCGCTTTTTTGATGCTTTTCTTTTCGAGGGGGTTGACAAGGAAGCAAGAAGCCTATATCTCTTACCAAAGAATTACTTATCATATTGCATGAGCATTCGGCCGGATGCCAGCCTGGCAAAGATCGGCCTTGCAGCGCCCATATCCACAGTGGTCGGAATCGCCCTCAATATTGCGTTTTACATCTATTGGAACAGAAAGAACGCCGATTCCTGAGCGCACATCCATCCAAACGTTCTTCTTGCCATAAAATCCGCGCTGCGGCACATACTACCTCCAGAAATGGAGGAGTCTCATGGAGAAATTTTCAAACGACTATGCAGAGAACGTCCGGGTGCTGGACGATCTTCTGGGCGTGGGGCGCAGCTGCGACATGGTGAGCCGCAGCTACCTGATCGGCGGGCGGCAAGCCAGGCTCTGGGTGGTGGACGGCTTCGGCAGCGACGGCATCATTGAGCGGATGGGGGCTTTCTGGCTGGCGCTGAAGCCGGAAACGGTGCAGGGGATGACCCGGATGCAGGAGTTCCTGGATCGCTGCATCACCTTTTCGGAATCCAACGTCACCTTTGACGTGTCCGATGCCGTGACCTCCGTGTTTCTGGGAAAGTCCCTGCTGGTGGTGGAAGGGCTTTCCGGGGCGGCGCTGATGGACGCCAAGGGCTATCCCAGCCGGGGCGTGGATGAGCCGCCGGACGGCAAGGTGCTCCGGGGCAGCCACGACGGCTTTGTGGAAGCCGTCGTCCCCAACATGGCGCTGCTGCGCCGCCGCATCCGGGACACCCATCTCACCATGGAGGGGCATAAACTGGGTTCCCGCACCCATAACGACGCCGTCCTCTGCTATCTGGACGACAAAGTGGATCAGGATCTGCTGCGGAAGCTCCGGGGCAAGCTACTGGGGCTGGACGTCCGGTCGCTGTCCATGGCCCAGGAAAGTCTGGCGGAGGCCATCCGCCCCAAGCAGTGGTATAACCCCTTCCCGAAGGTTCGCTACACCGAGCGGCCGGACGTCGCGGCCGCCAGCATCATGGAGGGCAGCATCGTACTGATAGTGGACAACTCCCCCTCGGTGATGATCCTGCCCACCAGCTTTTTCGATTTTACGCAGGAGTCCAACGACTATTACTTCCCGCCCCTCATCGGCACCTACCTCCGCATCCTGCGGGTAACGGTATTCCTGCTATCCCTGTTCATCACACCGGCGTGGTATCTCATGGTCAGCCAGCCCGACCGCCTGCCGGGGTGGCTGGATTTTCTCTCCTCCCCGGAGCCGGTGTCCCTGAGCCTTCTGAGTCAGCTGCTGGTGGTGGAATTCCTTATCGACGTGCTGAAGCTGGCCTCCCTCAACACGCCGGACAGTCTCTCCAACTCCTTTTCCATGCTGGGCGCTCTGGTGCTGGGAGATTTTGCCGTACAGGCCGGATGGCTGGGGCCGGAGGTGCTGGTATATATGGCCTTTGTATCCGTGGCGGGATTTGCCCAGCCCAGCTATGAGCTGGGCTACGCCTTTAAGCTGCTGCGGGTGGCGCTGCTGCTGGTCACAGCGGCCTTCGACGTCTGGGGATTCTGTCTGGGGGTGGTGGGCATCTTCGTTCTGCTCTGCACCACCAAGCCGCTGGTTGGAAAGGGATACCTCTATCCGCTGGTTCCTTTCAACGGCAAGGCTCTGCTGCGGCTGCTGATCCGGGAGCCTATCAGCCGGGACAATACCTGACAATGCAGCCCGTTCCGCTTTTTCCGCCGCAGTCTGCAAAAAGCAGGCCGGGGAACAGATATGATCTGTTCCCCGGCCTGCTTTTCAGTTAAATCCGATCCTTGTAATACGCCACCAGCAGCTCTACCACCATGCTGTAGGACTGCATTCCGTTGGCGTCGCCGTAGGATTTCAGCGCCGCATCATACACCGTGTCGGTCACCTTTTCCACCACGTTGTCGCGGAACTGATCCCAGTAGGCGTTGTTGTCCAGCAGATCCGCGTTGACCTCCGGCGGCAGCGTGCTGCGGATGGCCTGATATGCCTCCGGGTCCGTTTCATACAGGGCGTTGCCCAGATGGATGAAGCCCAGCAGCCAGCCGGAATAGGCGTAGTCCGGCATCCCGCTGGTAACGGAGGCCAGCACCCCCAGAAAATTGCACTCCTGCTCCCATGCGATACCTCGCTGGTGGGCCAGCTCATGGGCAATGGTGGAGGGCAGCAGGCAGGCGGGGCTGTCCACATTCACATTGGACTCCCCCACACAGGCAAAATACACCCCCGTGAAGCCCATGATGCTCATGATCCGGGAGCAGCGCACCGCCTTGACGCCGGTATCCCGGAACTGCAAAAAGGGAAACAGCTCCGTAACGCCGCCGTAGACCGCCCTGCTCTCCGACAGGATCTGCTCTTTCGGCACGGCATAGATCCCGTTCTCATCCCGCGGCACTGTGTCCGCCGTGTCAGCCAGCTGCCGGGCAAAGTACGCCGTCACCGATTTCAGATCCTCTACAGCCACCGGCTGGGCCGCAAGGCCGGAACGGTCCCGGAAGCTGTCCGTCCAGTAGTTCACGCCCCACATGAGACAGAACAGGGTGTAAACCGTCAGGCAGACGTCCGCCGCCAGCAGCACGGCGCTGTAGGCCCGCTGTCTGCGGCGGCCTTTCGCCTTTATGACAGCGGCGACACTCCAGACCGCATAGGCCGCAGCCCCCACCGCCGCCAGCGCGTACAGCAGCTCCATCACCGACAGGCAGGTCAGGGCGCACAGCTGCCCCAGCGCCGCTTTCAGCGGCGTGGTGACATGATCCGCAAAGCTGTTCATCAGCCCCCGGTGATGCCGCAGGACAAAATACAGCCCCAGCAGAACGCCGTTGACCGCCAGCCAGAGGTGCAGTTTTTCATATGTTTTCCAGAAGTTTCTCATGGGCTCCACCATTGCCGTCCCGCAGAAGCGGCGGCTCTCAAAAGATGATGTGTAAGGCGCCGCAGGGCGCCTTACACATAAAAATGTTATTCGGCCGCTGCCAGCAGCTGTTTTGTATACGGGTCCTGCGGATGATCGAAAAGACCGTCCACCGTCCCCTGCTCCACAATGCGGCCCTGCTTCATCACCAGCGCGGCGTCGCACAGCTGATAGACCACGTTCAGGTCGTGAGAGATGAAGAGATAGCTGAGATCCAGCTCGTCCCGCAGCTCTCTGAGGAGCTTCAGAATTTGTGCCTGAATGGTGACGTCCAGTGCGCTGACCGGCTCATCCGCAATGAGGAACCGGGGCCGCTGGATCAGCGCCACGGCAATGGACACCCGCTGCCGCTGGCCGCCGGACAGCTCTGCAGGTCGTGCTTTCAGCACTTCCTCCGGCAGCTCCACCCGCTCCAGCATCTCCCGTACCCGGCGCTTCCGCTCCGGGGCGTCGTATTTTCCGTAGATCCGCAGCGGCTCCTCCAGCAGCCACTCCACCGAATAGGCCGGATTCAGGGAGCTGTAGGGGTCCTGAAAGATCATCTGAGGGCGCTTTGTATAGTGGATCACCTGACCGGCGGCCGGCCTCACCATGCCGAGAATGGTTTTAGCCAGCGTGGACTTGCCCGTGCCGGATTCGCCCACCAGCCCCAGGATCTCCCCCCGGTGAACGTCAAAGGACACATCGTGGATCACCTCATGAAAGCGCTTGCGGCCCAGTATGCCGCTCTCCCGGTACCCGGCGGATACGCCGCGGAGGGAAAGTACCAGTTCATCCGTCACGGCTGCGCCTCCTTTCGGTTCCGGGTGGGGATGGCGTCGATGAGCTTTTTCGTATAGGGGTGCTGTGGGTGGTAAAAGACCTGATCGGTCTCACCGGCCTCCACCAGAACGCCCTTCTGCATTACCGCCACCCGGCGGCACAGCTTCCGCACCACGTTCAGGTTGTGGGAGATGAACAGCATGGACACGCCGCTCTCCCGGTTCAGCTTCTTCAACATTTCCAGAATCTGAGCCTGAATGGTCACATCCAGCGCCGTGGTCGGCTCATCCAGCAGCAGCAGCTTGGGCCGGTTCACAATGGCCGCGGCGATCATGGCCCGCTGAAGCATCCCGCCGGACAGCTCGTGGGGATACTTCCCATAAATCGTCTCCGGCTCCGGCAGCTCCGCTTCCGCCATGGCTGCCAGCGCCCGCTTCTGCCGTTCGGTTCTGGAAAGATCGGTGTGAATCCGCAGGGTTTCCTCCACCTGCGGGCCGATCTTCATCAGGGGATCCATGCAGCTTTGCGGCTCCTGAAACACCACGCCGATGTCCGCCCCCTGAATCTTCCGCAGGGCAGAACGCTCCGCGTGGAGCAGTTCCTGTCCGTCCAGCAGGATCTGACCGGAATAGTCGCACTGCTTCCGGGGCAGCAGCCCCGCCACGCTCATGGCCGTCACGGATTTCCCGGAGCCGGATTCGCCCACCAGCCCCAGAATCTCGCCGTTCCGGATGGTCAGGCTCACGCCGCTGACCGCTTCCCGCTCCCGGCTGTGGAACTTCACGTGCAGGTTCTGAATTTCCAGCATCAGATCCCACCTCCGTTCCGGCGCTGTAACCCCTCGCCGATGAGTCCCACGCCGAAGATCATCCAGACGAGGATCAGCCCGGTGCCAAGGGCATACCACGGGGCGCTGAGGAACATCCCCTGACTTTCCGAGAGCATATAGCCCAGCGACGCGTCCGGCGGGGTCACGCCGATGCAGAGATAGCTCATGGACGCTTCCGCCAGCACGGCGTTGTTGAACCCGATGGTCAGGGCCGGCAGCAGCACGCTCCATGTGTTGGGCAGGATGTGCCGCCACAGGATGCGCCCGCTGGACGCGCCCATGAGCCGGGCGCTCTTTACATAGTTGACCTCCCGAAGCCCGGCGTAGGTTCCGCGGGCCATCCGGGCAAAGCTGGGGATGAACACCAGCCCCAGTGCAAGGATGACGTTGCCCGTTTTTCCCGGCCCCAGCAGGCTGATGACCACCAGCGCCAGCAGGATGCTGGGAAACGCCGTCAGCACATCGCCAAGGCGCATGAGCACATCGTCCACAATGCCGCCGAAATAGCCGGTGACGGCGCCCAGCACCGTACCGCACACCGCGCCGATGGCCACGGTACACAGGGCGATGCCGTAGGTCGTTCCAGCACCCTTGAGAACCCGGCTGAAAATATCCCGGCCAAAGCTGTCTGTCCCCATGAGATGCGCCAGCGACGGCGGGGACAGCTTGGGGCCTGCCGCCATGGCGTTGGGATCGTAGGGCGTCCAGAAAATGCCCATGACGATCAGTACCGTCAGGATGCCGGTCATGACCAGCCCCGCCATGAGGTAGGAATTTCTCTTGTTCATCTGGCCGTCCCTCCCATCCGGGGATCAATGCAGCGGTTGACCAGATCCGCCGCCGTGCCGGAGAGCACCACCCAGAAGGCCAGAATCACCACGATGGCCTCCACCACCGGGTAGTCCTGATTGGAAATGGAAGCCACCAGCATCCGCCCCAGACCGGGGATGGAGAACACCTGCTCTACCACAATGCTGCCTGCCACGATCTCCGCCATGGTCTGTCCTAAAAAGGTCACGGTTGGCACCAGCGAATTTTTCAGCACATGGCCCCACAGCACCTGATGCCGGTCATTGCCGCGGGCGATGGCCGTGCGGACATAGGGCTTATTCATATCGCTGATGACGGTGCTGCGGAGCATCCGCACCGTCATAGCGACCCTCGGAATGGCAATGGACACGGCGGCAAAGAATAAGTACACCAGAGACTTCCCCGGATTCTCCGCCAGCCCCGGAAAGTCGCCGGGGACAAAGACCCGGAGGGCGATACCGAAGAACCAGGAAATGAGGATGCCGGTGAAAAAGGGCGGCACCGCCATGCAGAACTGGTTCAGGACAGTGTGAAGCCCCTCCAGCTTTCCGTTGGAGGACAGCAGCCCCAGCGGCAGGGATATCGCGGTGATCAGCACAAAACTCACAAGGCTCAGGCACAGCGTCACCATCACCTTGGGAGCCAGCAGCTCCCGCACCGGCTGGCGGTACTGAAAGGACGTTCCCAGATTGCCGGTAAAGAACCCGGCAAGCCACTCGCCGTACCGCACCGGCAGGGGGCGGTTCAGCCCCATCTCCTCCCGGAGAGCCGCCACCTTTTCCGGGGTGGCCTGGGTTCCCAGCAGGGTGGCTGCCGGGTCGCCGGAGATCAGATCAAAGGCCGCAAACGTCAGAAAGGAGACGACCGCCATGGTGACCAGCAGCGTCAGGATCTTCCGCGCTGTGTATCGCATGGCTGTCATCTCCCTTCCGGGTCAGCGGCGTAAAAACATCCGCTGTTCATTGCTTATTTCGTGTAGTGAAAGGTGGAAATATCCAACACATAGATGGGGTAGAAGTCCGGGCCTTCCAGACCGTCCCGCACCGCCACGAAGTCCGCCATATCCTGAATATAGACGTTGGCGGCGTTGTCCGTCAGGTTCTTTTCCAGTTCCTTGTACAGATCGGTCTGCTCCCCGTCGTCATAGCAGGTCTGGGCCTGCGCGTACAGCGCGTCATAGTCATCATTGCTGTAGTTGATGAAGTTGTTGCCGGCGGTGGAAACAAAGCGGCTCAGCATGGCGGAGGCCGTCATGTTGGAGGCGTCCACGCCCACCACAGTGGACTGGAACTGCCGGTTGGAGTAGGTGTCCTGCACCCAGCTCTCCCAGGTAACGGGCTGAATGGTGGCGGTGATGCCCACGGCCTTCAGCTGCTCCACGATAACCTGTGCGGTGTCCATGTGGGGCTGATAGTTGCTGGGAACGGTGATGGTCATCTCAAAGCCGTCGGGATAACCGGCCTCCGCCAGCAGCGCCTTGGCCTTTTCCGTGTTGTATTCGTAGGTGTTGGTAAGGCTGTCATCAAAATACTTGCTGAAGGCAGGGTACATACTGGAACCCAGCAGGGTGCCGTAGCCGTCAAAGGCCAGCTCCAGAATCTGCTGGCGGTCAACGGCATAGCACAGGGCCTGCCGCACCCGCACATCGTCAAAGGGCTTTTCCGCATTGTTGAGGTACAGGGCCTGCACCAGATTCATGGTGCCTTCTTCCACATGGAAGCCGTCTCCCAACTGGGCGATCTGGGTGGTGGTCAGGTGGGCAAACACGTCCACCGCGCCGCTCTGGAGGCTCAGGAGGATGCTGTCCGCATTCTCAATGATCTTATAGGTGACCTTGGTCAGCTCCGGCTTTTCGCCCCAGTAATCGTCAAACCGCTCCAGCACCACGGATTCCTGCGCCGTCCGGGAAACGAACAAGAACGGGCCGGTACCCACGGGAGCGGTATCCTGCTCCGTGTAGTCCTTGGGCAGAATGGCGGTGGTGAGATAGGAGGTGAATTCGTTGTTGGGTTCCTTCAGCCGGAAGCAGACGGTGTCGTCCCCCTCCGCATACATCTCCACGCCGGCAAAGGCAGCCACCTGAATGATGTCGGCACTGTCAGGCTCGGCGCAGCGCTGATAGGACCAGATCACGTCCTCCGGCGTCACGTCCTGCCCGTTGTGGAACTTTACGCCGGGACGCAGCTTGAAGGTATAAAGCAGATGGTCGTCAGAAACCGTGTAGCTCTCCGCCACGGCGGGATTCAGGTTGCCGCTGGCGTCGGGTTTCAGAAGACCCTCAAATACGTTGAACATCACTTCGCGGGTTCCTGCCTTCACGGTTTTGTGAGGGTCAAGACTGCTGTCCAGATCCTGAGCGATACCCACGTTCAGCTCGCCTGCCGCAGCGCGGGCCTCAGGGCCGTCTGCCGGGGTGCTGGTGGTGCTCTGGTCGGTGTTTTCAGTCGTCCCGGTCTGGCTGCCGCCTCCGCATCCGCTGAGTACGGCGCTCAGAAGGCAGACCGCTGCCAAAAGCGTCAGGATTCTCTTTTTCATATGCAATTCTCCTTTTTATATCACTGCTCCGGGGAGTCAGTGTATCTGCGGAACTGGAGTCGTCCCATCCCGCATATTCTCAGTGCCGGACGGCGCTGAAAATACCAAAGAACAGCGAAACTGCTGCGGCCAAACCGCAAAGCAGCCCTGCAGGGCTTGTTATTTTTCTAACGATAACCCTGCAAGGCTGTATTGTACAGGAAAGCGCCATAAAAGGCAAGCCTTTTTTATGCTTTTTCCGCCTTTTTCGGAATGTCCGGCGTCTGCTCAGAGGGGAGAGGCGCGGTATAGCGCTCCGTTTCCACCGGCAGATCCTTTTCCGCCAGCCGCCGGTTTACCAGAAAGGCCACCAGATTGTACAGGCAGGCGCACACCGGCACGCCGAAGAACATCCCGGCTACCCCGAAGAAGCTGCCGCCCACCAGAATGGCGATGATGACCCACAGGCTGGGCAGCCCTGTGCTGTCGCCCAGAATTTTGGGGCCGATGAAGTTGCCGTCCAGCTGCTGGAGCGCCAGCACGAACAGCAGGAAGTACAGGGACTTGATGGGATCGACCAGCAGGATCAGGAAGAAGCTGGGAATGGCCCCCAGAAACGGGCCGAAGAAGGGGATGATATTGGTCACGCCCACAAAGACGGACACCAGCGGCGTGTAGGGCATATTCAGGATGGAACAGCCGATAAAACACAGAATCCCGATGATAAGGGAATCCAGCAGCTTGCCCCGGACAAAACCGGAGAAAATATGGTCCGCCTTGTTAGCGCCCCGGAAGATCCAGTAGACCTGATCTCCGGCAAAGAGACTGTAGGTGGTCTTCCGGGCGTGGGCGGCGCAGCGTTCCTTCGTGGCCATGAAATACACGGAGACAATGACCCCCACCAGCAGATTTTTCAGGAAGCTCACCGTGCTGACCACGCCGCCGGAAACGGCGATCATCAGCATCTGCGTCCGGGCCAGAACTTCATTTTTCAGCCACTCGGTAGCCGTCGCGTAGAATTTGTCCATCTGCGCCGCCACCCATGCCTCCACCGTGGGGTTGCTCTCCAGCAGATGCTCCATCCAGCCGCTGATGGTGTTATAGTAGCTCTCCACACTGGAAAACAGCTGTACCACGCTCTGATACAGCTGCGGCAGCAGCACATGGCCCAGCACATAGCACAGCAGCGCAATGATGGCCCACGTCAGCACCAGACTGACAGCCCGCGCCCCGTGGGAGATCAGACGCCCTGCCCTGCGGGCGGATTCCAGCCTGCCGGGAAACAGCCGCCGCTCGATGAAGTCAATCACCGGGGCCAGCAGGTAAGCCAGCACGCCGCCGATGATCACCGGCTGGAGCGCGCCCAGCAGCTGGCTGCCGAAGGCCGGTAATACCCGGTGGCCAAACAGGGTATCATAAAACAGCAGAATCGCGGCCACGGTCAAAAAGATCGCCAGTCCCCAGCGCAGTGCTCCGTCCTTGTTTTTCATCTGTTTCCGCCTTCCCGCCTGTTTTTTTACAATACCTTTATTCTACACGCCGCCCCGCGTAATTGCAATCCTCATTTGCCCGTGCTATACTACTTTAACCATCTGTTAACATTCGTAACCGCCTCAGGCGGGAAGTGCTTTTATTTTTCTTCGGAGGCATGGATATGGAACCCCAAAAGAAGCTTTTGATGATCGTCAATCCCCGCGCCGGACGCAACAAGCCCCGCGGCCCGCTCTACGATGCGGCGGCCGCGTTCTGCGACACCGGGTATCTCCTCAGCATCCGCCGCACCGCTGCGGCCGGGGATGCCCGCCGCATTGCGGAGGAGGCCGGCGGCGCGTATGACACGGTGGTAGCCGTGGGCGGCGACGGCACACTGAACGAGGTCATCTCCGGTCTTCAGACGCTGGCGCACCCGCCGGTGGTGGGGTATCTGCCCCAGGGCAGCACCAATGACTTTGCCGCCAGCCTGAAGATCCCCTCCGATCCCGCCAAAGCCGCCGAGGCCATTATCCGCGGGCAGACCCGGCAGCTGGATATCGGCTGCTTCGGGAGGCGGGTCTTTGTGTATGTGGCGTCCTTCGGCGCGTTTACCCGCACCTCCTACGCCGCCTCTCAGGATATGAAAAACGCGCTGGGACATTTCGGGTATCTGGTGGAGGGTATCCGGGATCTGAATACCCTGCGGCCCTATAGCGTCCGCATCACTGCCGACGGCGAAACCCTGGACGGCGACTACCTGTTCGGCGCTGTGGCTAACTCCACCTCCATTGCCGGCATGATGAAGCTGGACGGCGAGGAGGTGGTGCTGGACGACGGCCGCTTCGAGCTGCTGCTGATTCCCAATCCCAAGAACGTTGTGGAGCTGCAAAATCTGATCTGGGCGCTGCTGAACCAGCAGTATGACGCCGGCGGGCTGATCTTCCGCCATGTGACGAACATCCATGTGGAAACCGATGAGGAGCTTCCGTGGTCGCTGGACGGCGAGTATGAGCCGAGCCTGCCCAGTGTGGACATCACCAACCACCAGTGCGCCCTGACCATGCTGCTATGAGTGGAGAACTGGAGCGGCTGCGCCGCTATTACGGCGGCCATACCCCCGGCCTGCTGGGGAAGCGTCATGAATACGCAGTCCTTTGCCCGCTGGTGGAACAGACGGACGGACTGCACCTGCTGTTTGAAGTCCGCTCCGCCGCCGTGCGGCAGGCCGGAGAGACCTGCTTTCCCGGCGGCCGGATGGAGCCGGGTGAAACGCCGGCGGACTGCGCCCTCCGGGAAACGGAGGAGGAGCTGGCCATTCCCCCGGCTGAAATACACCTGCTGGGGGAGGGGGACTTCATTTGCAGCCAGCGGGGCTTCCTGCTGCGTCCCCTGCCGGGACTGGTCTCCCCCGCCGGGTTTGCCGCCTTGCGTCCGGCCCCCGCCGAGGTGGCCGACGTATACACCGTGCCGCTGGAATTTTTCCGCAGTACGCCGCCGGAGCGCTATACTTACGATCTGCTGCCCCATGTGCCGGATAATTTCCCCTATGAAACCGTGGGCATCCCGCGGGATTACCCATGGGCTGCCGGGCGGGTGGAGGTCCCCGTGTGGGTCTGGCAGGGCCGGGTCATCTGGGGTATGACCGCCCGGATCGTGGCCGATCTGATCGCACATTTGTAAAGAAAAAGGAAGAAGCGAAGGCTTCTTCCTTTTTTGCTGGAAGGCCATCTTTAAAATTACCGTATTTTTGCCCAAAAACAGGCACGTTTTCTCAGAAAAACGGAGATTTTTTCTGCAAAATAAGAATAACCGCTTACATTTTGAGTCAAAATATGGTAAACTATTTTCTGATTTCAGAAAAAGAAAAATGATGGTGTTTGGGAAAGGAGGCCCCTAAAATGTTCCAGCCCGGAGAACTTCTGGTTTACGGCAGCACCGGCGTTTGTCAGGTCCTGTCCATTGATCAGCGTCAGGACTATGTGAACGGCACGAAGCAGAGCCGTCTGTATTATCAACTGAAGCCGCTGTATCAGGGCGGCGTGATCTACACGCCGGTAGATAACGACAAGGTCGTTATGCGGCCGGTGATCTCCCGCGAGGACGCGGAGACTCTGATCGACTCCATCCCCACCCTGTGCCCCGCCGTCTGCCCGGCGGCCACCACACAGGCGCTGACACAGCATTACCAGACCAGCCTCCGGCGGCACAGCTGCCGCAGTCTCATGGAGCTGACCATGTCCATTCACCAGAAACGGCGCAGGGCCGAAGCGCAGAACCGCCGTCTGGGTATGGTAGACGAGCGGTTCATGAAGCAGGCGGAGCAGCTGCTCTTCGGTGAACTGGCCGCCGCGCTGGATATTCCCTATGACGAGGTTCAGCCCTATATCGCCAATCGGATGCAGGCCTGCGCCAAGGTCTGAGAAAACCCCGTCCCGCCTGCGGCGGATCTGCCATCGGCAAGCGCCCCCCTGATACAGACATTTTGTATCAGGGGGGCGCTTTTTTGTGCCTGCGGCCATCAGTCCTCTATGCTGATGGCGCTGACCGGGCAGCCGTCGCGGGCTGTTTCCGCTTCCGCCAACTGGTTGGCAGGGATCTCGCCGCCATGGGCCAGACCGTCATCTCCCATGGAGAACACCACAGGGCAGGTCCCGGCGCACAGGCCGCAGCCGATGCAGTTTGCGTTAACTGTTGCTTTCATATGCTTACCTCCGTCAGTCCAGAATTCGCCCGTCCCGGCTCAGGGTCACTACCTGCCAGGGCAGGAACTTTCCACATTCCCGAAGAGCCGTTTCCACCGCCCGCTGCAATCCACCGCAGCAGGGAACCTCCATACGGACGATGGTGACCTCCCGGATCTCATTGTTCCGCAGGATCTCCGTCAGCTTTTCCGTGTAGTCCCCCTCGTCCAGCTTGGGACAGCCGATCATGGTGATGCGCCCCTTCATGAACCGCTCATGGAAATCCCCGCGGGAAAAGGCGGTGCAGTCGGCGGCGATCAGCAGCCTTGCCCCCTGATAGAACGGCGCCTGCACCGGCAGCAGCTTGATCTGAATGGGCCACTGTTCCAGGCGGGATACTGCGGCGGACGTCAACGGGGCGTCCGTTCCCTTCTGCGCCAGCTCTGCGGCCTGACTGCCGGGACAACCGCCCATCTGCATGGGCATACTGCCGGAGCAGCCGCTGCGGGTCACCGGGGCGCTGCCGATGAGGGCTTCTGCTTTCTTCGCAAGCTGGGCGGCGGCCACCGCCTTTTCATCAAAGGCCGCGGCTTCCCGCTCCACAAAGGTGATGGCGTTGGTGGGACAATGGGGCAGGCAGTTGCCGAGGCCGTCGCAGTAGTCGTCCCGCAGCAGGACGGCCTTGCCGTCTACCATGCCGATGGCGCCCTCCTGACAGGCATTGGCGCAAGCGCCGCAGCCGTTGCAGCGGTCACGGTCGATCTCAATAACTCTCCGTACCATATAGGTTCTCTCCTTTTTTCATGGCTATTCGTTTTCGTGATGACACGATTCAGCCTTGTCTTTCCACGTTCAGTATCTTATAATATTAAAGTAAAATCTGTTGCGTTTGCAACCTTTTGCTTGAAATTTGCTGCCAGATTCAGGGGGGATTTCCATGCTGGTTCGTGTTCCGGATTATTTTGACCAATTTGCCTGTCTGGCGGGGGACTGTCCCCACAGCTGCTGCATCGGCTGGGAGGTGGTCATCGACGAAGACACCGCCTGGCGGTATCGGGCAGAACCCGGCCCGCTGGGCGAAAAGCTCCGGGCTGCCATGCAGTTTGACGGCGAGGACGTCTGCTTTCCGCTGGACGGCGGCCGCTGCCCATTTCTGAATCGGGAAAACCTCTGCGAGATCCACTGCGCGTTGGGAGCGGAAGCCACCTCTGTCACCTGTCAGGAACACCCCCGCTTTATCGAGGAATACGGCCCGTTTAAGGAGATCACCCTGTCTGCCGCCTGCCCGAAAGCCAATGAACTGCTGCTGGGCAGCAACGAGCCGCTGACCTTTTCCGCGCTGGAGGATGAAACGCCGGCGGAGGAGGGGGATGCATGGCTGGATTGGCTGCTTCCCCTGCGGAATTATTTGCTGGATTTGCTGCGGAACCGGGAACAGCTGCTGCAAGAGCGGCTGCGGTACTTTCTGCTCATCGCACAGGAAGCGCAGCGCCTGCTGGACGCGAAAGCGATGGAGGAGCTGACGGCGTTCTGCGCCAGTCCGTATATCAGGCGGCCGGAAGCGGCGGAACTGACGGAAGGCTGGGAACAGGCGGCCTGCCGGTGTCTGCGTTCTCTGGAGATTCTGGAGCCGGATTGGCAGGCGCTGCTGGAGCGCTGGGAAAACAACCCGGCCCTGCCTGCATTTGCCCCGCGGGAGCCGGAGAAGCTGGAACGGATTGCGGTGTATCTGGCGTTCCGCTATCTGCTCAAAGCCGTCAATGACGGCGATCTGCTGGGACGGGCGCAGCTCTGCCTGCTGGGGGTTCTGACTGTGGATCGGCTGTCCCGGTTTACGGAGCTATCGGAAGCCCTGCGGCTGTTCAGCCGGGAAATTGAACACGATCAGGACAATCTGGACGCGCTGCTGGATGCTTTCTGGCAGGTTGATGGACTTTCTGCGGCAGCGCTGCTGGCTGCCTTAAGCAAATAGATCTACCTTTGTGCGGGTTGCCCGTCCAACGCGCTCGAAATTGTTCAAAATGTTGAAAATGCACAATCCGTCTTGACTTTTTCTTAGTATGGCTGTATATTATAGACACAAAGAGGGAGCGCCCAATGATTCGTAGCCCTGTTTGTTCGCCGCTGGATGGTTCCGGCAGGCCAAATACGAAGCACATCATTTATGGATTTGCGTGAGGTTGTGACTCTGTACGCACGGTGCTTCATGGATTGGCGGTCAGCGTTCCTGAAAAAGCGGCAATATAGATGGAAGTAGAGGTAGCCGTATTGAAAGAAAAGCATCAGAAGTAGCCCCCATTCGCCGTTGGAGCGGATGGGGGCTGAAGCTTTTTTGAAAGGATACGGCATCATGATATGCTGCAATATTTGCTGCTGGCGGCAGGCAGCTTTCTGGCCGCGTTCATATCCGGCGCGGCAGGATTCGGCGGTTCGCTCCTCCTGCTGCCGCTGGTAACGGCCTGCGTAGGGCCGGCGCTGGGCGTCCCGGTTCTGACCGTTGCCCAGCTGATGGGCAATATCGCCCGTATGGCAGGGGGATGGCGGGAGATCGACTGGAAGTCGGTGGGCCTGTTTTCCGTCACATCCCTGCCGCTGGCAGCACTTGGGGCTTTCGGATTTTCCCTGCTGCCCCAAGCGGTGGTGTCCCGGTGGATCGGGCTGGCGCTGATCCTGCTGGTCGCCGCAAAAGGCGTCAGCAAACGGGAACTGCCCCACGGAACGGGAACGCTGCTGATAGGCGGCGCTGCCACCGGGGGACTGTCCGGCCTTTGTGGCAGCGGCGGCCCCATTGGTGCGGCGGTCTTTCTGTCCCTGAATCTGCCGCCGGTGGCCTATATTGCCAGCGAAGCGGCGACAGCCACGGCCATGCACCTGCTGAAAATTGTGATCTACAACAGACTCTCCGGCAGCTCCAGGCGCACATGGCTGTTGGGATTGGGCATGGGACTCTGCATGGTTGCCGGAACCTGTGCGGCCCGGCATTGGATTCGCCATATGGAAAAGGGAAAATTCCAGAAATATGTGGCAGTCCTGCTGTGCATAGTCGGGCTTTATATGCTGGCAGGCGGCTGAGACGGTGCCAATCGAAAAAGCAGCGGGACGGCTGAACGCCGTCCCGCTGTGGTTTTTATATGGATTTACTTGTGATCCACGGCGGACATATGGCGGATCAGATCCACCATCCGGTTGGCATAGCCGCACTCGTTATCGTACCAGGAGACCAGCTTTACGAAGGTATCCGTCAGCGCGATGCCGGCCTTGGCGTCGAAAATGGAGGAGTGGGGATCGCCCAGAAAGTCGGAGGAGACAACATCCTCGTCAGTGTAACCCAGAACGCCTTTCAGCTCGCCCTCGGAGGCATCCTTAATGGCCTTGCAGATCTCCTCATAAGAGGCGGGCTTTGCCAGCTTCACCGTCAGATCCACCACGGAAACATCCAGCGTCGGCACGCGCATGGACATACCGGTAAGCTTGCCGTTCAGGGCGGGAATCACCTTGCCCACAGCCTTGGCCGCGCCAGTGGAGGAGGGGATGATGTTGCCGGTAGCGGCGCGGCCGCCCCGCCAGTCCTTCATGGAAGCGCCGTCCAGCAGCTTCTGGGTGGGGGTGACGGAGTGAACGGTGGTCATCAGGCCCTCTACGATCCCGAACTTGTCGTTGACGACTTTGGCAAGGGGGGCCAGACAGTTGGTAGTGCAGGAAGCGTTGGAGACGAAGGTCATGTCGCTGGTGTACTGATCCAGATTGACGCCGCAGACGAACATGGGGGTGTCATCCTTGGAGGGAGCGCCCATAACGACGTGCTTGGCGCCAGCGTCGATATGTCCCTGACACAGCTCATGGGTCAAATGCTTGCCGGTACATTCGCAGATATACTCCGCGCCCACGGAAGCCCAGGGGATATCCTTGACCTCTGCGGCGGTGAACACGGGATACTTTTTGCCGTTGACGATCAGGCCGCCGTCGTAATGCGCCACGGTGCCGGGGAACTTGCCGTGAACGGAGTCGTACTTGAGCATATAGGCCATATATTCCGGGTTCATAAAGGGATCGTTGATGGCGGCGACCTCCACATCCTCATGAGTCAGGGCAGCGCGAAAGACAAGACGGCCGATGCGGCCAAAACCATTGATACCGATCTTAGTGAGCATGAACAGTTCCCCTTTCAAATTTTAAAGCGTATAAAAACGATGAAGAAACGTTTGCGTAAACGTTTATTTGCCTTTATTCACATATTATCATGGTTGTGCCAAATTGACAATCAGCAATTTGCATAACGTTTTTACTCAAAACTGGTCAAATCGGCGAGAATAAAATTGCCGGGCAGCAGATTTTTGCAAAAACTGACGAAAACAGCTTGACGTGGGAAGATTTAAGAGCGTATACTATAAAATGCAAATGATTACGCAAAAGCGAAAGAGTTGCGTAAAGAGGTGAACGATATGAAGGTGACCATCAGCGACGTGGCGAAACTGGCTGGTGTCTCCACAGCCACGGTCTCCCACACCATCAATTCTACCCGCTATGTTTCCGGCGAGACCAAGGAGAAGGTCTATAAAGCCATTGCGGAGCTGGGCTATACGCCGGACGCTTCCGCCAGAAGCTTCCGTACCGGCAAGAAAAAAACCATCGGCTTTATTGTGCCGGATATCTCCAATAAATTCTTCGCCACCATGATTGAATCGGTGGAGAATTATCTCTCTTCCCATGGCTACCATCTGATCATTGCCAACACCAAGGAGAATCCCGAACGGGAGGAGAACAACGTCCGCCTGCTGGCAGCCGGTCTGGTAGATGGTCTGCTGATCGCCAGCACCATGGAGAACTTCTCCCGCTTCGACGCGCTGATCCCCGCCGGGTTTCCCGTTGTACTGGTAGACCGAACCTTCGAGGTCAAGCGGTTTCCGTCGGTCTGCGTGTCCAACTTCCAGCCCATCTACCGCAGCGTCTGCCGTCTGGCGGGGAAAGGGGACAAACGCATCGGCATCATCGGTGGCCTGCCCCGGCTGTCCTCTACCAAGGAGCGCATTGCCGCCTACCGGGAAGCGGTGGCGGACTGCGGTCTGCCGCAGGATGAGGCACTGATCCGCTTCGGTAACTCCATGGAAAACAGCGCGCAGCAATGTCTGGACGACCTGCTGGAGCAGAAGTGCGACGCCATAGTGGTGGCGCAGGGGCTGATGGCCTCGGAAACGGTGATCTATCTCCATGAGAAGGGCTTGCAGCTTTCAAAGGACATTGATCTGGTTTCCTTTGTGGATTATGATTCCAATATCAATCATCTTTATTCCAGCCAGATGGACTGCATCGTTCAGCCGGTGGAAAAGCTGGGCGAAGCTGCCGGCGAGCAGATCCTCCAGCGCATCGAAACGCCGGACGCCCCGGCTTTTGAGCAGCTGCTGACCTCTGCCTACAAGCCCTGCGGCAAATGAGCGGACAGAATGACGAACAGTTCCCCGGAGCGCTGCTCCGGGGATCCTTTTTTGAAAAAAGTTGCGGAAGCTTGCAAAAACGATCCATATTTGACGAAAGCGGTCTGAAAAGCTTTGCTTCTTTTTTGCACTTTCTCCAAAAATGATTTCGGCCATTGACAAGGTAGGTTTTTGGTGCTAACCTAACCCCAGAAAAACGAACCGGACTCCCGGGGACAGGAAGGAGATACGCGCCATGATCGTGAACCGTTTTGGTATGATGATGTGCATGATGGACATGGGAATGATGACCATGCCCAAGCTTCAGCGCGTCTCCGCAAAGAACCTCTCCGGAAATTAACGGCACATCAAAGGCTGTTCCAAGGAGCGGAAAGCGGTGACGCTTCCCGCTCCTCGTTTGTTTTGAACCCCATTTGTTGCCGGGAGCGGGAAGAAAATCAGGAAAGAAGGACTTCTAAATGATTCGGCTGGAACATATCTGCAAGACCTTCGGCGAAGAAAACGGCGGCGTCCACGCCGTGCGGGACGTTTCCCTCCATATCAGGCAGGGCGAGATCTTCGGCATCATCGGCTTCTCCGGCGCAGGCAAATCCACGCTGGTGCGCTGCATCAACCTGCTGGAGCGGCCCACCAGCGGCACCGTCACGGTGGACGGTCAGGAGCTGACGGCCCTTTCGGAAAAGGAACTGCGGCAGGCTCGGAAAAAGATCAGCATGATCTTCCAGAGCTTCAACCTGCTGATGCAGCGGACCTGCCTGAAAAACGTGTGCTTCCCTCTGGAGCTTTCCGGCGTTCCCAAGGCGCAGGCTGAAAAGCGGGCGCTGGAGCTGCTGGAGCTGGTGGGGCTGAAGGAAAAGGCCAACGCCTATCCCGCCCAGCTTTCCGGTGGCCAGAAGCAGCGGGTGGCCATTGCCCGCGCACTGACTACCGACCCGAAGGTACTCCTCTGCGACGAGGCCACCTCTGCGTTGGATCCCACCACCACCGCTTCCATCCTCTCCTTATTAAAAAAACTGAATCAGAAGCTGGGGGTCACGGTGGTCATCATCACCCACCAGATGAGCGTGATTGAAGAAATCTGCACCCGCGTTGCCATTCTGGACAGCGGCGCTGTGGCGGAGGAGGGCAGCGTGGAGGATATCTTCGCTCATCCCACTACCGACGCCGCCCGCCGTCTGGTGTATCCCGGCGGTGTCAGCGTGAAGCAGTACCCCGCCGGAACGCGGGCTGTCCGGGTGGCCTTCAACGGCGGCACGGCCTACCAGCCTCTCATTGCCTCACTGGCCATTGACTGCGGCGTTAAGGTCAATATTCTGGGCGCCGACACCCGGAACATTGACGGCAAGGCTTTCGGCACCATGCTGCTGGGGCTGCCGGACGATCCCAACGAGGCCGCCAAGGCCCTGAGCTATATCCGTTCCCAGCACAATGTCACTGCGGAGGAGGTCGAGTATCATGCTTAATGCCATTTCTGCGTTCTTTGCCGAGTACGGCGGGATTTTGCTGACCGGCACACGGGATACGCTGCTGATGGTGGTGATCTCCACCCTGTTTGCTTACGTTCTGGGTCTGCCGCTGGGCGTGGCACTGATCGTTACCGGCCCTCACGGCATCCGCCCCAACAAGGTCGTCAATCAGATCCTCGGCTGGATCGTCAACATCGGCCGTTCCATTCCCTTTATTATCCTGATGGTGGCCATCATGCCCTTTACCAAGCTGGTGGTAGGCACCAAGATCGGCGTCAGAGGCGCCATCGTTCCTCTGGTGGTTTCCGCAGCGCCCTTCATCGCCCGTATGGTGGAGACCTCCCTTGCAGAAGTGGATGCCGGTGTGGTGGAAGCCGCCCAGTCCATGGGCGCCTCCACTTTCCAGATCATCTGGAAAGTCTACCTGCCGGAAGCCAAGCCCTCTCTGGTGCTGGGCGGCGCGATCTCCATTGTCACCATTCTGGGCTACACCGCCATTGCCGGCACCGTGGGTGCAGGAGGTCTGGGCGACATCGCCGTGCGGTACGGCCACCAGCGGTTCATCACCTCGGTGATGTGGGTCACAGTGGTGATCCTGATCGTCATGGTGCAGGTGGTGCAGTCCCTGTTCAACTGGCTGTCCAAGAAGATCGACAAGCGGTTGGACACCGGCACGAAAAAGCAGGGTACTTTCGATCTTCTGTCCCGTCTGGCTCATACCAAATAAGCACGTTCCCGTTTCAGTTCTCTGTTTTCATCGCCTGTTTCCCACACAAGGGTGCTTCGGCAGGCGTTTGAAAGATATTACTTTAAATTCATTATTTTAATTGGAGGAAAAGAACATGAAGAACAAGATTCTGGCCACTCTGCTGGCTCTGTCTCTGGCTCTGTCTCTGGCAGCCTGCGGCAGCAAGAACGAAACTCCCGCTGACAACACCGCCGCTGACGACGCTCAGACCGAGCAGCCCGCCGATACTCAGGAGACTGTCACCCTGAACGTGGCCGCTTCTCCCACGCCCCACGCCGAGATCCTGCAGCAGTGCGTACCCATTCTGGCCGAGCAGGGCATCGACCTGCAGATCCACGAGTACAGCGACTATGTGGTTCCCAACACCGCTGTTGAGGACGGCGAGGAGGACGCCAACTACTTCCAGCACATTCCTTATCTGGACGACTTCAACACCACCCGCGGCACCCATCTGGTGAGCGTCACCGGCGTTCACATTGAGCCTATGGGCATCTATGCCGGCAAGTCCGCTTCTCTGGACGAACTGCCTGACGGCGCTACCGTGGCTGTCCCCAACGACGCCACCAACGAAGGCCGCGCACTGCTGCTGCTGGAGAAGCAGGGCCTGATCAAGCTGGCTGACGACTCCAACCTCTCCTCCACCCCCAAGGACATCGTGGAGAATCCCAAGAACCTGACCTTCACCGAGGTGGAAGCCGCTACCGTTCCCAGCATCGTGTCCGAGGTGGACATTGCTGTCATCAACTCCAACTACGCCATGGGCGCAGGCTTCAATCCCGTTGAGGACGCTCTGGCTCTGGAAGCTTCCGACTCTCCCTATGTGAACGTTCTGGTCTGCAAGGAAGGCAACGAGAACAACGAGGCCATTCAGGCTCTGGCTGAGGCTCTGCACTCCGACACCGTGAAGAACTTCATCACCGAGAACTACGGCGGCGCTGTGGTTGCTGTTGACTGAGTTCCCGCTTCATTCGCTCCCCCGGCTCAGCCGGGGGAGCGTTTCTTTGTGCAGTTTTTCTCCTGTTTCCTCTTGCAGAGAATAACCCACCGTGCTACAATGTTAAAAAAAGCCGCCGGAGGGCGGCAGATCTTTCCTACAGGAGTTAGAGAACTCTTACTATCGGAAAGCCATTATTCCGGGTCCTGTACCCGTATCAGGAGGAAACCCATGATCCAGACGACGCTGAAAATTGACGGTATGATGTGCGGGATGTGTGAGTCCCACATCAACGATGCCATCCGCAAGGACTTTTCCGTAAAGAAAGTGACCGCATCCCACGGCAAGGGAACCTGCGTCATTCTCTCCGAAAATGCACTGGACGAGAGCAGGCTGCGGGACACTATCGACGCCACTGGCTATACGCTGCTGAACGTCCAGTCCCAGCCGTATGAGAAGAAGGGCGGCCTTGCCGGCCTCTTCCATCGGAAGTAATGTCCCCTGCCCGGAAAAAGGAGCGCATCTGCGCTCCTTTTTTGCGTTCCCATCGGATTCCCTCTGGTATCCTGAGACGGAATACGGTATAATGGCCACAACGTACAGCGAAACTGCACACCTGAAAGGAGATCTGACATATGGGACTCATCAAAGCGGCCTCCGGCGCAACGGGCGGCGTGCTGGCCGATCAGTGGAAGGAATATTTTTACTGCGAAGCCATTTCTGCGGATGTTCTGGCAGTCAAGGGGCGGAAGAAGGTCACAGGCCGTTCCAGCAACACCAAAGGCGATGAAAATATTATCACCACCGGCTCTATGATTGCGGTGGCAGACGGCCAGTGTATGCTCATCGTGGATCAGGGCAAGGTGGCGGAGGTCTGCGCCGAACCCGGAGAATTTGTCTATGACGCGTCCACGGAACCCAGTGTGTTCACCGGTTCTCTGGGAGAGAGCATCGGCCGGGTGTTCAAGAATATCGGCAAGCGCTTTACCTTCGGCGGCGAAGCCCCCAAGGATCAGCGGATCTATTACATCAACACCAAGGAGATCACCGGCAATAAATACGGCACAGCCAGCCCCGTTCCTTTCCGGGTGGTGGACCAGCGGGCCGGCATCGACATGGACGTGGGCATCCGCTGCTTCGGTGAATACAGCTACCACATTGCCAACCCCCTGCTGTTTTATACCAATGTCTGCGGCAATGTGACGGAGGATTACAAGCGCGCCCAGTTGGACAGCCAGCTGAAAACCGAGCTGCTGACAGCGCTCCAGCCCGCCTTCGCTAAGGTCAGCGAGCTGGGCGTCCGCTACTCCGCCCTGCCCGGCCATGCCATGGAGTTGGCGGACAGCCTGAACCAGATCCTCAGCGCCAAGTGGCGGGAACTGCGGGGCATTGAGATCGTCTCCTGCGGCGTTTCCAGCGTCACGGCCAACGAAGAGGATGAAAAGACCATCAAGGAGCTTCAGCGCACGGCAGCTTTTATAGACCCCGCCCGCGGGGCGGCCCATCTGGTGGCCGCACAGGGGGATGCCATGAAGATCGCCGCCGGGAACGCCAACGCAGGCCCGGCCATGGCCTTTATGGGGATGAATATGGCCGGTCAGGCCGGCGGCGCCAACGCCCAGACCCTCTATCAGATGGGGCAGCAGGCCCCGGCGCAGCCCGCGCCGTCGTCCGCCCCTGCCGGAAGCTGGAAATGCGCCTGCGGCGCAGAAAATACCGGCAAATTCTGCGTGGAATGCGGCAAGCCCAAGCCGGAAGCGGCATGGAAATGCCCCCAGTGCGGTGCAGAGAACCTGGGCAAATTCTGCTCCGAGTGCGGCACGAAAAAGCCTGCCGGGGTGTACCAGTGCAGCAACTGCGGCTGGAAGCCCGCAGAGCCGGCTCACCCACCCAAATTCTGCCCGGAGTGCGGCAATCCTTTCAACGAAATGGATCTGAAATAAGCCAATCCCCGACAGGGGAAACAACACAGCATTTTCTGAGAGGAGGCGTGTATGCCTACCCAAGTAACGGAATTCAAATGTCCGGCCTGCACCGCCCCGCTGCATTTCAGCGAGGAGACGGGGCGGCTGGAGTGTGACTACTGCGGCAGCAGCTTTACCGTGGCGGAGGCGGAAGCTTTCAGCGCCGAAAAGGAGCAGCAGGCTGCGGAAGCCTTTGAAAAGGCCGCCGCAGAAGCCAGGGCCGACGCCGGGAGCTGGGAACGCCCTGACGGTCAGGACAGCTGGGGTGAGGAGGCCGATCACCTGAAAACCTACCGCTGCCCCAGCTGCGGCGCGGAGCTGATCTGTGACGAGGCCACCGCCGCCACCTCCTGTCCCTACTGCGGCAACAACACCATCATTTCCGGCCAGTTTCACGGGATGCAGAAGCCGGAGCTGGTCATTCCCTTCAAGTTGGGAAAAGAGGAGGCCGTAAAGACCCTGAAGGCGCACTACAAGGGCAGGCCCTTCCTGCCCAAAAGCTTTTCCGACGAAAACCACATTCAGGAGATCAAGGGCATCTACGTTCCCTTCTGGCTCTTTGACGGACAGGCGGAGGCGGACGTCCGCTTCACCGCCACCCGCAGCAGTGTGATGGTCACGGCGCGGGAGCGGATCACCACCACCCGGTATTTCGACGTCCGGCGGGCCGGCACGGTGAAGTTTGAGAAAATCCCCGTGGACGCCTCCCGGAAGATGCCGGACGATTATATGGACTCCATCGAACCCTTTGACTACAGCGCCATGGTTCCGTTTTCCACCGCCTACCTCCCCGGCTTTTTTGCGGACATCCCGGACGTCTCCATGGAAGAGTGCAGCCCCAGAGCGGAAGTCCGGGCCGCGGACACCGCCGTGGAGGCCATGCAGCGGCAGGTATCCGGGTATGAGACCTGCATCCCCGTGGGGAAGGACGCCCAGCTCCGCCGGGGAACGGTGCGCTGCGCTCTGCTGCCGGTGTGGCTGCTGAGTACCCAATGGGAGGGAAAAAATTTCCTCTTTGCCATGAACGGCCAGACCGGCAGAATGGTCAGCGACCTGCCGGTATCCAGAAAGCGGTACTGGGCATGGTGGGGCGGCCTGACCGCCGGGATCACGGCGGCGCTAACGGTCATCACCGTGTTTGCCAACTGGCTGTAAGGAGGCGTCGGTATGAAACAACGCATCTGCGCTCTGCTTGCAGCGCTGGTACTTTCGTTCTGCATGGCCGGTTCTGCGCTGGCCGTGGAGCTGCCCTTTGACCCCTCCGGCGATCACTGGCTCTACGACCCGCAGGGGCTGGTTTCCCAAGCGGATTCCGCCCGGCTGGAGGAAACGCTGGATGCAGCCGGCTGGGATCACAGCTGCGGCATCTACATCCTGCTCTTGCCTGACTTCACGGAGTACGGATATTCGGACATTTACGAATTTGCACAGGATGTCTATGAGGATTCCGATCTGAGCGTGGGAGACGGCGGCGACGGCATCCTGCTGGCTGTCAGCACGGAAACCCGTGACGTCAGCATTGCCGTCCATGGAACTCAGGCGAACGCCGCCATTACCGACTATGGCCGGGAAGAAGTTCTCTATGACGCTTTTTTGAGCGATTTCAGCGACGGAAACTGGGGAGCGGGGCTTGTCAATTTTGCGGATACCTGCGTGTATCTGCTCTCCGAGGCGCAGTCCGGCACCCCGGTGGAGGTATCCGGCGGCAGCAATCAGGAACCCTTTAACCTGCCGAAAGCGCTGGGCGGCGCAGCCGTCATGTGCTTCCTGCCTGCCGCCATTATTGCCTTCGTGATCTGCGGCGTTATGAAAAAGAAGATGAAAACCGCCCAGAAGGCCAGCGGCGCGGCGGCTTACGTCAGCGGCAGCGTGGATCTGAAGGTCCGCACCGACCACTATACCCATTCCACTGTTCTCAGAACGCCCCTCAAAACCGATGACGGCCCCCGCTCCGGCGGCAGCGTCTTCCACGGCGGCACCACCGTCAACAGCCGGGGCTTTTCCGGCAGCAGCCGGAAATTCTGAGGAGCGGCGCTTCTGCGGCTGGCCAGACGATCCGACGTAAAGCGGACAGCGGCCCGCCACCGGCTTTGCCGGAGGCGGCTCTGCGTCCGCCACGTTCTGACGGTGCATAGATCTGCATACGGACTGCAATTCCGGGACTTTTCGGGACTTTTCTGCATAAATCGGTTGACAAACCGCCAAAATGTGATATGATAGCCCAGTAATCGAATATCTGGCGTAGAAAAGGAAGAGTAGCTGACCGGAAACCTGTGAAGAGAGCTGCCGTTGGGTGCAAGGCGGACAGGAACGGCAGGGAAAATCACCTTGGAGCCTCCAGCTGAAAGACGACGCGAGTAGGTGTGGACGTGTGACGGGCGTTATTCCGTCAGCCTGTGGATGCAGGCGCGAGAGGCCGTGTTCTGTGAAGGAGCGGCAAGAAGAGTGGTACCGCAGAGTGTTTCAAACGCTTTGTCTCTGAGTTCAGAGGCAAAGCGTTTTTTGTTTTGCTACGCCGTGAGGGATTCGAACCCTCACAGCGGACGCTTATATCAGGAACAGAAGGAAAACTTACAAATATAAAAGGAGACGCATTATGGATTACAACAAGACCATCAATCTGCCCAAGACCGACTTCCCCATGCGGGCGGGCCTGCCCAAGCGGGAGCCGGAAATGCTCAAGCGCTGGCAGGATATGGACCTCTACAACGAGCTGCTGAAAAAGAATGAGGGCAAGCCCCGCTTTGCCCTTCACGACGGCCCTCCGTTCTCCAACGGCGGACTGCACATGGGCCATGCCCTGAACAAGTCTCTGAAGGACATCATCACCCGCTCCTACGCCATGCGGGGCTATTACACCCCCTATATCCCCGGCTGGGACAACCACGGTATGCCCATCGAATCCGCCATCATCAAGGAGCAGAAGCTCAACCGCAAGGCCATGAGCGTGTCTGATTTCCGCACCGCCTGCCACAACTATGCCGAAAAGTACATCGGCATCCAGATGGAGGGCTTCAAGCGTCTGGGCGTGGTGGCCGACTGGGAGCATCCCTACAAGACCATGAACCCCAGCTTCGAGGCTGAGGAGGTCAAAGTCTTTGGCGAGATGTACAAGAAAGGCTACATCTACAAGGGCCTCAAGCCCGTGTACTGGTGCTATCACGATGAGACCGCTCTGGCAGAAGCCGAGATCGAGTATCAGGACGACCCCTGCACCACCGTGTATGTGAAGTTCCCCATGCATGACGATCAGGGCAAGCTGAGCCATCTGGACAAGAGCAAGCTGAGCTTCGTGATCTGGACCACCACCATCTGGACCCTGCCCGGCAACCTGGCCATCGCCCTGCATCCCTCCGAGAGCTATGCCGTGGTGAAAAACAATGCCAACGGCGAGCTGTATATTATGGCCGAGGCGCTCACCGACAAGGTGATGAAGGTGGCGGGCGTCGCCGACTACGAGATCGTGGAAACCCACGAGGGCGCGTTCTTTGAGAATATGCTGGCAGACCATCCCTTCCTGCCCAAGACCTCCCGTCTGGTGCTGGCGGATTACGTCACCATGGATTCCGGTACCGGCTGCGTCCATACCGCTCCCGGCTTCGGCGCGGACGACTATCAGACCTGCAAGCGCTACGGCATGGATATGGTGGTGCCTGTGGACGATCAGGGCCGCCACACCGACTATGCCGGCAAGTACGCCGGGATGCTGGTGGAAGAGTCCAACCCCGTGATCCTGAAGGATATGAAGGAGTCCGGTGCGCTGCTGGCCAGCGAGGAAATCGTCCACAGCTATCCCCACTGCTGGCGCTGCAAGAAGCCCATCATCTTCCGTGCCACGCCCCAGTGGTTCTGCTCCGTGGACGCCTTTAAGGACGAAGCCTGCGCCGCCTGCGACGAGGTCCGCTGGGTACCCGGCTGGGGCATTGACCGCATGAAGAGCATGATCCGGGAGCGGGCCGACTGGTGCATTTCCCGTCAGCGCCGTTGGGGTCTGCCCATCCCCGTGGTATATTGCAAGGACTGCGGCAAGCCCGTGGTCACCGATGAGACCATTGCCGCCGTTTCCAACCTGTTCGGTAAGGAAGGCTCCAACGCATGGTTCGACAAGGACCCTGCCGACTTCCTGCCCGCCGGCCTGACCTGCCCCCACTGCGGCGGCAAGAGCGGCTTTGAAAAGGAAACCGACACGCTGGACGGCTGGTTCGACTCCGGCTCCACCCACTTCGCCTCCATGAAGCGGGATCAGGGCTTCTGGCCTGCTGATATGTATCTGGAGGGCCTTGACCAGTACCGCGGCTGGTTCCAGTCTTCCCTGCTGACCGCCGTGGGCGCTTTCGGCAACGGTGCGCCCTTCAAGCAGTGTGTCACCCACGGCTGGACCGTGGACGGCGAGGGCAAGGCCATGCACAAGTCTCTGGGCAACGGCGTGGATCCCGCCGACATCTTCAATAAGTACGGCGCGGACATCCTGCGTCTGTGGGCGGCTTCCGCCGATTACCATGCCGACGTCCGCTGCTCCGACGCCATTTTCAAGCAGCTGGCCCAGAATTACCTGAAGTTCCGCAACACCGCCCGGTACTGCCTGGGCAATCTGGACGGCTTTGATCCCAACCAGCTGGTGGCTCCTGCCGATATGACGGAGCTGGACCGCTGGGCTGTCACCCGCCTGAACGCCCTGATTGAAAAGTGCGCCAAGGCTTACGATGACTATGAGTTCCTCGTCATCACCCACGCCGTCAACGATTTCTGCGTGGTGGAGATGTCCAACTTCTATCTGGACATCATCAAGGACCGCCTGTACTGCGACGAAAAGGACGGCCTGTCCCGCCGCAGCGCCCAGACGGCTCTCTACCTGATCCTGGATACCATCACCAAGATCATGGCGCCCATCCTGTGCTTCACCGGCGATGAGATCTGGCTGGCCATGCCCCACAAGGAGGGAGATGACGTCCGCAACGTGCTGTTCAACGAGATGAACGGTGTGTTTGCCGACTATGCCCTCTCCGCTGACGAGATGGCCAAGTGGGAAAAGATCATCGAGGTTCGCGACGCCGTCAACGGCGCGCTGGAGACCGCCCGCGCCGAGAAGAAGATCGGCAAGAGCCTGGAGGCCGACGTGGCCCTGACGGTTCCCGCTGAGGATGCCTTCCTGGCGGAGATGGACGGCGCCGTTCTGGCGGATCTGCTGATCGTCTCCAAGGTGGAGGTCACTGTGGGCGGTGAGCTGGCGGTCTCCGTCAGCGAGGCTGCCGGCAGCAAGTGCCCCCGCTGCTGGAAGCACAGCACCGCGGCGGACGAGAACGGCCTGTGCCCCCGCTGCGCCGGTGTGGTGGCCAATCTACCGGAGTTCTGATCCGGCGATGGATAACGTCGTCAAGGCCATTCTGATCGTTTTGGCAGTCGTTTTGGCGCTGGGCACTGTATGCCTGCTCAGCACAACACAGATCGTTGTGCTGCCGATGTAATGCCGCGTATGTCTGACAGACCCGGAGGGGGTTCCCTCCGGGTCTTGGCCTGCCCGAAAATGACTGTTCGGGTATTGGTCGGCTTTTTTACAGTTCCATAATGAAATGAGGTATCCAATATGATTCCTTTCCAAACGCTTCTGGCGGAGAACGCCCCGTTTCTTGGCACTTTTGTGCAGTCCGCAGCCCCGGAATTTCTGGAAGCGTCCGCCTATGCGGGCTTCCGCTTTGCCGCCATCGATCTGGAACACACCTATTACGGCGTGGAAAAAATGGCGAAACTGATTCGGGCCGGAGAAGCCGCCGGGCTTTCCATGCTGGCCCGTGTTCCGGCGCTGGATGCGGTGTGGATCAAGAAGTCGCTGGATTTCGGCGCAGCCGGTGTGATCGTCCCCAATATTGACACGCCGGAGCAGGCGGCGCAGGCCGTTGCTCTTTGCAAATTCACCCCGGAGGGAATCCGCGGAGCCTGCCCCGGTGTGCGGGCTAACCGCTACGGAGCCGGCGGGAGCGAATACTATGCGGAAGCCAACCGCCGAACGGCGGTCATTCCGCTGGTGGAGTCCTCGGAGGGAGCTGCCAATTTTGAGAAGATCCTCCGCACGCCCGGCATCACCGCCGTATTTTTAGGCCCGGTGGATCTTTCCGTAGCCATGGGTTTAAAGGGCAACGTCAATGCGCCGGAAGTCCGCAGCGCACTGCTTACCATGGTGGAGCAGGCCAACCGCGCCGGGATCCCGGTAGGGGCGCTGGGGCTGGATCCGGCCTTCGTCCGGGAGCTGTTCTCCCGCGGCCTGAATTTCCTTGCCTATGGCATCGACACCATCCTCATGTACCAGAAATGCTGCGAGATACAGCAGGCTGTTTTCGGCCGCTCCGCGCAGTGAGGGATTCTGCCGGGGAGCCTCCGAAACCGTTTCCCGTCAGGCAGATTCCTGTGCTGCGGCAGGCAAAAGTGGAAGCTTTTGCCGTAAAACAGGACGAGCTTGCGGGAAAAGCGTGGATTTTTTGAAGTTTTTATAGGTCCTCATCGTCAAATTTACCAAGAACACTGTCCGCCGGAAGCGGACAGTGTTCTCTTAAAATATCCTCACAACCTGGAAATGTCCACAAGCAAAGGACAAATGCACAGGTATGAACGTCACTTTGGCGCGCTAAAGGCGAAAAAACGGGAAAACTTTTTGTGCGGGATTCACCTTGCGCGCAGGACCGTTCATCCGTAAAATAACAACATCCGGGTTACGGGAAATCTCTATACCCATATTCGGACGGTATGTGATCTATATAAGGAGGATGAATAGAATGAAGAAGTTTCTTTCCGTGATGCTGGCGCTGGCTATGGCTATGAGCCTGGCGGCCTGCGGCGGCAGCTCCAGCAGTTCCGACAACTCCGGCAGTTCCGACAGCCAGGGCAGCGATGCTTCCGGCAACAAGGTCGTCAAAATCGGCGTGTTTGAGCCTCAGACCGGCGACAACGGCGCAGGCGGCAAGCAGGAGATCCTGGGCATGCAGTATGCCAACTATGTCCAGCCCACCGTGGAGATCGGCGGCGAGACCTATGATGTCCAGCTGGAGATCGTGGATAACCGCACCTCCGCTGAGAACGGTCCCTCCGCAGCCGCTGAACTGGTGAACCGCGGCGTGTCCGTTGTTCTGGGCTCCTACGGCTCCGGCGTGTCCATGGCCGGCGGCAAGGTTTTTGAAGAGGCAGGCATCCCTGCCATCGGCGTGACCTGCACCAACCCCCAGGTCACCTCTGACTGCTCCGTGTACTTCCGGATCTGCTTCCTGGACCCCTTCCAGGGCACCGTTCTGGCCAACTATGCCTACAACGAGCTGGGCGTGGACAATGCCTACGTACTGGGCATGCTGGGCAGCGACTATGACCAGGGTCTGATTTACTACTTCACCCAGGCCTTCCAGGAGCTGGGCGGCACCGTGACGGCCGAGAGCTTCCCCGAGGGCACCGCCAACTTCGTCTCCTATGTCAACAACGCCAAGAGCGCCGGTGCCGGCGTCATCTTCTGCCCTGTCTCCATCAACTATGCGCAGCTGATCGTGGAGGCCGCTGCGGCTCAGGGCTTTGAAGGCTCTCTGCTGGGCTCCGATACGCTGGACAGCAACATGGTCGTTGAGGCTGCCAAGGGTACCAACACCAAGCTCTATGTCACCACCTTCTACCAGGAGGGCGGCGCCCCTGAGTTCGACTCCGGCATCAAGGAATGGATGAACGCCAATCCCGACGCCCTGACCAACAACGGCGGCAACGACATGGTGGCTGCTGTGACCGCTATGGGCTATGACGCTTACTTCACCGCTCTGGAAGCGCTGAAGGCTGCCGGCAGCACCGACCCCAGCGCCGTGCTGGAGGCTCTGCCCGGCGTGACCTATGAGGGCATCTCCGGTTCCATCGCCTTTGACGAGACCGGCGACGCCAAGCGTGACTCCGCCTTCATCAAGACCGCCAACACCGAGACCGGTGTCTGGGACTTCGTGAAGGTTCAGACCGTCGGCTAATTTGAACCGAACCGTGGGTACAGCCGCCGAAAAGCGGCTGTACCCACACGGGCGTATCAGAGGATGGCGGGGCTTTCCCGTGACATCCTCTTTCACCGCATTTTGGGACGCCTCGAAAGAGCGGGGCTGCTTCTGCTTTTTCGAGACGTCCCGGAACCATCCACAGAAAACCACAGGAGGATTTCCTATGCGTGAATTGATCCCATATTTTATTAACGGCATTTCCGTAGGCGGCCAGTATGCGCTGATCGCCATCGGCTATACGCTGGTTTACGGCATCCTGCGCCTGATCAACTTCGCCCACGGCGATGTATTCATGGTGGCAGGCCTGGTGATGGTGTACGCCACCACCGCCATGCCGTTTTACATTGCCCTGCCGCTGGTGCTGGTCGTCACCGTGGTACTGGGTTTCCTGATTGAGCGGGTGGCCTACAAGCCCCTGCGGACGGCACCCCGGATGTCCGTCATGATCTCCGCTATCGGCGTCAGTTACCTGATCCAGAACCTGGCGTTCTACATCACCGGCGGCGTCCCCCAGCCCGTCAGCAACCCCATCCCGTGGATCTCCGAGAATGTCAGCATTCTGGGAACCTCCACCAAGCGGGTGACGCTGGTAACGCCTGTCCTGACGATTCTGCTGGTGATCGTGCTGGTGTACCTCATCAACCACACGAAGATCGGCATGGCCATGCGTGCCGCGGCCAAGGATTTTGAAACGGCGCAGCTCATGGGCATCAAGATCAATGCCGTTATCTCCATGACCTTCGTCATCGGCTCTTTCCTGGCGGCTGTGGGCGCCATGCTGTACTTCACCAACTACCCCTCCGTGGCCATCACCTCCGGCGGTATGCCGGGCCTGAAGGCCTTCGTGGCGGCGGTGTTCGGCGGCATCGGCTCCATTCCAGGCGCCGTGGTGGGCGCGTTCATCATCGGCCTGTGCGAGGAGGTCATCAAGGGCCTTGGCTACACCACCTTCTCCGACGCCTTCACCTTCGCCCTGCTGATCGTGGTGCTGTGCGTGAAGCCCACCGGCCTGTTCGGTGAAAAAGTCACCGACAAGGTGTAAGGAGGGACGGCTATGAAAACAACGAACAACAAGTCCGGCATGATCGGCACCGCCGTGGTGCTGGTGATCCTGCTGGCGGCCTGCATCGCGGTGGATATGACCCTGCCCAGCTTCCACATTGCGGTCACGGTTATCAAAAAGGCCACGGTATATGCCCTGGTGGCCGTGTCCATGAACCTGCTCAACGGCTTTACCGGCCTTTTCTCCCTGGGCCAGGCGGGCTTTATGCTGCTGGGCGCCTATTCCTACGCGATCCTGACCATCCCCGTGGCCAAGCGGGCGGGCGTTTACCAGTATTTTGACGGCGGCTGGATCCAGTTCTCCCTGCCGGAGATCTTCTCCGGCGCCCTGGGCGACACAGTTGGCTCTGTGGTGGGTATGCTGCTGGCCCTGCTGGTGGGCGGCATCCTGGCGGCCTTGGTGGCCTATCTCATCGGCCTGCCGGTGCTGCGGCTGAAAAGCGACTATCTGGCTATTGCCACCCTGGGTTTTGCGGAAATTCTCCGAGCCTTTTTCCAGTGGGATAAGCTGGGTCCTCTGACCAACGGCTCCAACCTGCTGCAAAGCTACCCCACCTTCAGCCACGCCACCCCCTATGTGATCCTGGCGGGGCTGATGATTGCGGTGATCGTGCTGCTGATCAACTCCACCTACGGCCGGGCCTTCAAGGCCATCCGGGACGATGAGGTGGCGGCGGAGGCCATGGGCATCAACCTGGCCCACCACAAGCGGCTGGCTTTCATCATCAGCTCCTTCTTCGCCGGGATCGGCGGCGGCATGATGGCCATGTATATGGGCACCATCGCCTCCCTGCCCTTCAAGAGCAGCCTGACTTATGAGATCCTGCTGATCGTGGTCATCGGCGGCATCGGCTCCATCACCGGTTCCGTGCTGGCCAGCTTCCTGTATATCTTCCTGTCCGAGTGGCTGCTGCGGGGCCTGGACGCCGGAACCTTCCTGGGCATCACCGCCCCGTCCGTCTTCAAAAACGGCTTCCGCATGGCGGTGTTCTCCATCATCATCATGGTGGTGGTGCTGTTCTTCCGCAAGGGCATCATGGGCGACAAGGAGCTGCCGGATCTCTTCAAAAAACGGCCTAAGAAAGCAAAGAAGGAGGCGGCGCAGTGATGAGTGAGAACCTTTTGAGACTGGACCACATCACCATGCAGTTTGGCGGCGTCGTCGCCGTGGACGATCTGAACCTGGAGATCAACAAGGGGGAGATCGTGGCCCTCATCGGCCCCAACGGCGCCGGTAAGACCACGGCCTTCAACGTCATCACCGGCGTGTACCAGCCCACCAACGGCGCGGTGTGGTTTGACGGGGCGTGCATCGTGCGCAATCACCCCACGGGCAAGATGAAAAAGCAGTATAAGGGTACATTCCCTGATTTGTATACCTCCGGCCTGGCACCGGAGGAAGAACTGGTGGATGAGGCGCTGAAAGCCTGGAAGGAAGCCCAGAAGGAACGGGACCTCTACGCCTTTTCTGACCGGGTCCTGACTCCCACCCCGGACAAGATCACCAAGGCGGGCATGGCCCGTACCTTCCAGAACATCCGGCTGTGGAAATCCCAGACCGTATTCGACAACGTGCTCATCGCCAAGCACTGCCGCTCCACCAGCAACGTGTTCTCCGCCACCTTCCGGCTGAACCGGAAGGAGGAGGCCGCCCAGCGGGAAGAGGTGGAAAAGCTGCTGGAGATCGTGGGCCTGTCCGACGTAAAGGACGAGCTGGCCACCTCTCTGCCTTACGGTAAGCAGCGCCGCCTGGAAATTGCCCGGGCCCTGGCGGCAGAGCCTAAGCTGCTGCTGCTGGATGAGCCCGCCGCCGGTATGAACCCCCAGGAGACGGAGGAGCTGACGGCCTTCATCGGCGAGATCCGGGAGAAATTCAACATCACCATTTTCCTCATTGAGCACCATATGAACCTGGTCATGGACATTTCCGACCGCATTTACGTGCTGGACTTCGGCAAGCTGATCGCCAGCGGAACGCCGGTGGAAATTCAGAAGAATCAGCGCGTCATCGACGCGTATCTGGGGGTGGCTGACAATGCTTAAAATTGAAAACCTCCAGGTCCACTACGGCGGCATCCAGGCCCTGCGGGGTATTTCTCTGGAAGTGCCGGACGGCAAGATCGTGACCCTGATCGGCGCCAACGGCGCCGGCAAGTCCACCACCCTGCGGACCATCACCGGCCTGGTGAAGGCATCCGGCGGCTCCATCCAGTGGGACGATCAGGAGCTGCTGGGCAAGTCCATCGACAAGATCGTTACCACCGGCATCGCCATGAGCCCGGAGGGCCGCCGGGTGTTCCCGGATATGACCGTGCTGGAAAACCTGAAGATCGGCGCGTACCTGCGCCGGGACAAGGCGGAGATCGCCAAGGATATCCAGTGGGTCTACAGCCTGTTCCCCCGGCTGGAGGAGCGGAGCTGGCAGCTGGCAGGCACCCTCTCCGGCGGCGAGCAGCAGATGCTGGCCGTGGGCCGGGCGCTGATGTCCCGCCCCAAGCTGCTGCTGCTGGATGAGCCCTCTCTGGGTCTTGCCCCCCTGGTGGTGCAGGATATTTTCTCCATCATCCGGGAGATCAACAAGCAGGGCGTCACCGTGCTGCTGGTGGAGCAGAACGCCAACATGGCCCTGAAGATCGCAGACCTGGCCTACGTGCTGGAAACCGGCACCATCACCATGTCCGGCACCGGCACGGAGCTGCTGGCGGACCAGCGGGTGAAGGAAGCCTACCTGGGCAAGAGCAACTGAACGTTCCGCTCGGTCTTTCAAAATTGCATAAACCAAGCGCCCGAAGGGGATTCCTTCGGGCGCTTTTTCCGTCAGACGCGCGGCGTCTGCGGCAGGTGAAAGGATGGACGGAGGGACAGATCGAGACCGGGTTTTAGGGGAATACGGCGGTGGTTTACTATGACGCAGCGGGAAATCAGTTGGATACATGGGAACTGGCTAAGCTCTACCAGAATTCGGACGGCAATTTTAGCAGCGGCGGAGGCAGCACCGGAGAAATATGGCCCGATGATGCTTTTCAGGTGATTGTTTTGATTTTAGGAATCATTATGACCAGGTACTTCCTTTGCTCGGAAAAGAAAAAAGTCCGACCACTAACTGAAAACCGCCCTGAAGCGTATGCTTCAGAGCGGTTTTGGCAATATCAGGCCAAGTGCTGTCCGCAGACGGGAATATGGCGGAACAGCGAATCTGTCAACAGACCCCTGCGCCGGAACGCATGGCGGAGATGTAATGCCTCCGTCAGACGTCCTGCTTTTCGGATGGCTGCTCTTTTTTCAGAAGATCCGTCATGCTGTCCAGACTGATTCCCAGAGTGGACGCGTTGTGCAGCAGAGCAGAGGTGGTGGGTTGAATGACGCCTGCTACACCCAGAGCGATCAGCATACAGTTAAAGCTGACAATGAAGCGGTAGTTTCGATGAATCCGCCGCATCAGCTGCTGGCTCAGCTGCCGCAGGGTCACCAGCTCAAAGAGATCCTCCGATGCAATGGTCACGTCGGCAATCTCGCGGGCAATGGCCGCGCCGGTGTTGATGGCAATGCCGACGTCTGCCTCGGAAAGCGCCGGGGTGTCATTCACACCGTCGCCAATCATAATGACCTTCCGGCCCGCCGCTTTCTCCTGACGGACAAAGTTAGCCTTATCCTCCGGCAGCACCTCGGCAAAGAACTGATCCACGCCCACTTCCCGCGCCACAGCCTGCGCCGTTTTGCGGTTATCGCCGGTCATCATGACCACCTTGCTGATACCGCAGGCATGGAGCGCTTCAATGGCCGATTTTGCCTCTTTCCGCAGGGGGTCGGCAATGCAGATCACCGCCGCCAGGCGGCCGGCGATGCACAGATACAGATGGGAGTATTCCTCCGGCAGAGCGTTGAATTTTTCCTCCTCGCCCGCCGGCACCACGCAGCCCTCATCCTCAAAGACGAAATGGGCGCTGCCGATGACGACCTTTTTATCCTCCACAGAGCTGGAGATACCGTGGGCCACCACATATTCCACCTGAGAGTGGTACTCCTTGTGATCCAGTCCCAGACGCCGGGCTTCTTCCACCACGGCATTGGCCATGGAATGGGGATAGTGCTCCTCCAGACAGGCCGCCAGACGCAGCATTTCGCTGGCGCTGTATCCGTCAAAAGACACGACTTTGGCCACCGTGGGAGTGGCGTAGGTCAACGTGCCGGTTTTGTCGAACACCACCGTATCGGCGTTGGCCACCGCTTCCATGAAGCGGCCGCCCTTGACGGAAATATGGTATCCGCTGCTCTCCCGCATGGCAGAAAGCACGGCGATGGGCATGGAAAGCTTCAGCGCACAGGAGAAGTCCACCATCAGAACGGCCAGCGCCTTCATGGCGTTCCGGGTCAGAAGATAGGTCAGCGCCGTGCCGCCCAGCGTGTAGGGTACCAGACGGTCTGCCAGCCGGGAGGCCTTGTCCTCCGCGGTGGATTTCAGCTTTTCGGACTCCTCGATCATCTTTACGATCCGGTCATACCGGCCGCTGCCCACGGCCTTTTCCACCTGAATCACGCACTCGCCCTCTTCGGCCACCGTTCCGGCGTAGACATAGCTGCCGGGGCCTTTGGGAACCGGCATGGATTCGCCGGTGATGGACGCCTGATTGACCGTGGCTTCGCCGTTGACTACCTTGCCGTCCAGCGGGATCATACCGCCGGTGCGGACAACGATGCAGTCTCCGGCCTTTACATCTCCAATGGGGACAAGAACCTCGGTGCCGTCGGCTTTCAGCCAGACCTTGTCCACATTCAGGGACATGGCCCCCGCCAGATCCGCCACGGACTTCTTGTGGGTCCATTCCTCCAGAATTTCGCCCAGCCGCAGCATGAACATGACGGAGCCAGCGGTGGCGAAATCGCCCCGCACCATGGATACGGTAACGGCGGTGGCGTCCAGCACGGATACCGTCAAACGGCCGTGGAGCAGGGACGTCAGGCCGGCCTTGATATACTTGGCGGAGCGGAAGATGGCGATGGCGGTGCGGATGGGGGAGGGAAGGAACAGCTGATTGCCGGCCCGCCGCAAGACGGTGAACACCAGCTTGTCCTCAAATTCCCGGTTCAAGGCGCGGGAACTGTGCTCCGGGGCCAGTTCTTCCGACCGCGCGTAGGAGAATACGGCCAGCGCGTGAAGCATGGCGTCCCGGCTGCCGGCATAGCAGATCACAGCGTCGCCGGTGCGGTCATAGACCTTAACGGACTTGGCACCGTCCACTTTTTTCAAATAGGCTTCCAGAATGTCCGCCTGCCGCAAAGACATGGCGCCGCAAAGGGTGCGGATCCGCATCCGGCCGGGGGACTCATGGAGAATTTTGCATTTCATGGTATTGCCTCCAATAAAACAAAAGAAAGAAAAGCCGCCGGTGCGGCGGCTTTTCCGTGGTGTGCTTATTCTGCGGGGTCGGCGGCAGGTTCGGCCTCTGCGGCGTCCTCCACCACTTCTGCCTCGGCAGCGGCGGCGCGCTGGTCGTTGATGGCCTTGGCGTCAGCCAGAATGTCGCCTGCGCCCTCCTGCACGTTGGTGACGGTGGTCATCACGCACTCTTTGGCCCGCAGCGCGGCGGCGGTAGCTTCCGTGTAAACCTTGCGGGCATCCTTGCTGGTGAGGATCTTAATACCGGCGGTGCCGAACAGGGTGCCGGCAGCAAACAGACCTAATTTCTTGAAATCCATGATAAGTACCTCCAGATCATTTTTTCTTCAGACCCGTGACCATAGTCAGGGCAAAGAAGAGAACGGCGAGCCATGCGAAACGCTTATGATGTTTCCTACATAACCCTCCTTTTTTATTGTGCCGCTATTGTAGCACGGGGGATATGGAATTGCAAGAGAAATTCGTGAACAAATTGTGAAAAAAGTGCGACTTTTTATGGATTATATTCATTAGATGCCCCAAACGAAAAGTTAAAGTTCACTAATTCGGGAACTCGAACTTTGCGGAAGAAAGGCGGCGAGCGGTTTCCGGTATCCCCACTGCCTGATTTGGCGAGGGCGGTGCATCCCACAGCCAACAGAGTTAAAGAAACGCCATCCATAAACATGGGTGGCGTTTCTGATTAGTTACCGGGAAATAGGCAGAGTTCAGTTCCCTGCGTCCTTAATAGCAGCCTGTGCGGCGGCCAGACGGGCGATGGGTACACGGAAAGGAGAGCAGGACACATAGTCCAGCCCCACCCGGTGGCAGAACTCCACAGAGGAGGGGTCGCCGCCATGCTCGCCGCAGATGCCCAGATGCAGGTCGGGGTTGGTGGAGCGACCCAGCTTGCAGGCCATGTCCACCAGCTTGCCGACACCCTTCTGATCCAGCTTGGCAAAGGGATCGTTTTCGTAGATCTTCTTATCGTAGTAAGCGCCCAGGAACTTGCCTGCATCGTCGCGGGAGAAGCCGAAAGTCATCTGGGTCAGATCGTTGGTGCCGAAAGAGAAGAAGGCGGCCTCTCTGGCGATTTCGTCCGCCGTCAGGGCGGCGCGGGGAATCTCAATCATGGTACCCACCAGATACTTCATGTCAGAACCGGCGGCCTTGATGATCTCGTCGGCGGTCTTTGTGACCACATCCTTAACGTACTTCAGCTCCTTGACCTCGCCCACCAGCGGGATCATGATCTCCGGGACCATGTTCCAGCCAGGATGCTTGGCCTGCACCGCCAGTGCCGCCTTGATGACGGCGCGGGTCTGCATGGCAGCGATTTCCGGGTAGGTGACGGCCAGACGGCAGCCGCGGTGACCCATCATGGGGTTGAATTCATGCAGGGATGCAATGATGTTCTTGATGTCGGCAACGGACTTGCCCAAATCCTCCGCCAGCTTCTCAATGTCGGCCTCCTCCGTGGGGACGAACTCGTGCAGCGGGGGATCGAGGAAGCGGATGGTGACGGGGCAGCCCTCCATGGCCTCATAGATGCCCTCAAAGTCGCCCTGCTGCATCGGCTCCAGAACGGCCAGCGCGGCTTCCCGCTGCTCCACGGTGTCGGAGCAGATCATACGGCGGATGGCACGGATGCGGTCACCCTCGAAGAACATATGCTCGGTACGGCACAGGCCAATGCCCTGTGCGCCGAACTTCCGGGCCTGCGCGGCATCGTGGGGAGTATCGGCGTTGGTGCGGACCTGAAGCCGGCGGTAGCTGTCGGCCCAGCCCATAACGCGGCCGAACTCGCCGCCGATCTCTGCGTCAGCGGTGGGAACGGCACCGTCATAGATCCGGCCGGTGGAGCCGTCGATAGACAGCCAGTCACCCTCATGGAACGTCTTGCCGGCCAGCTCGAACTGCTTGTTGGCTTCGTCCATCTTGATCTCACCGCAGCCGGAGACGCAGCACTTGCCCATGCCGCGGGCCACGACGGCAGCGTGGGAGGTCATGCCGCCGCGGACGGTCAGGATGCCCTGTGCGGCCTTCATACCTTCGATGTCTTCGGGAGAGGTTTCCAGACGAACCAGAACCACCTTCTCGCCCCGTTCCGCCCATACTTTGGCGTCCTCGGCGGTAAAAACGATCTTGCCGGAGGCGGCGCCGGGGGAGGCGGCCAGTGCGGAACCGATGACGGGCGTATTCTTCAGCACCTTGGTGTCAAACTGGGGATGGAGCAGGGTATCCAGAGACCGGGGTTCGATCATGGCCACGGCCTTCTTCTCGTCGATCATGCCCTCGTCCACCAGATCGCAGGCGATCTTCAGTGCGGCGGCAGGGGTGCGCTTTCCGTTGCGGCACTGGAGCATATACAGCTTGCCGTGTTCCACGGTGAACTCCATGTCCTGCATATCCCGGTAGTGTTCCTCCAGAATATCGCAGACCTTGACAAATTCCTCATAGGCTTCGGGGAACTTCTCCGCCATCTCGCTGATGGGCATGGGCGTCCGAACGCCGGCCACCACGTCTTCGCCCTGCGCGTTGGTCAGGAACTCGCCGAAGAGCTTCTTCTCGCCGGTGGCGGGGTTGCGGGTGAACGCCACGCCGGTGCCGCAATCGTCGCCCATGTTGCCGAAGGCCATGGACTGCACGTTGACGGCGGTACCCCAGGAGTAGGGGATGTCGTTATCCCGGCGGTAAACGTTGGCGCGGGGGTTATCCCAGGAGCGGAACACGGCCTTGACGGCGCCCATCAGCTGCTCCTTGGGGTCGGCAGGGAACTCCTGACCGATCTTGGACTTGTACTCAGCCTTGAACTGCATGGCCAGTTCCTTCAGGTCCTCAGCGGTGAGATCCACGTCCTGCGTGACGCCCTTCTTCTCCTTCATCTCGTCGATGAGCTGCTCGAAGTACTTCTTGCCCACTTCCATAACCACATCGGAGTACATCTGGATAAAGCGGCGGTAGCAGTCCCAAGCCCAGCGGGGATTGTTGGACTTTCTGGCGATAACGTCCACCACGTCCTCGTTGAGACCCAGATTCAGGATGGTATCCATCATGCCGGGCATGGAAGCCCGTGCGCCGGAACGGACGGAGACCAGCAGAGGATTCTCGTGATCGCCGAACTTCTTGCCGGTGATCTCCTCCATCTTTTCGATATATTCCATGATCTCGGCAAAAATCTCATCGTTGATTTTCTGACCGTCCTCATAATACTGCGTGCAGGCCTCGGTGGTAATGGTAAAGCCCTGAGGCACCGGCAGCCCGATATTGGTCATTTCCGCAAGGTTGGCGCCCTTGCCGCCCAGCAGCTCCCGCATGGCAGCGTTGCCTTCGGTGAACAGGTAGCAGTACTTTTTGCTCATATGATCTCTCCTTTGATCTTTGCCCGGAACAGGCTGAATATATGAAGGGACTATCCGCATACCACCGCAGCAGAACCTATTTTTTAGTCTGCGATGGGTTTATGTAACCGATTACTATTATAATAAATCGTTTGAAAAAAAACAATTACAGATCTCACAAGAATTTTCCGGGTTTTCGATCATTTTCAATAAAACCCCGGTTTCATTGGGATGGCTCTTTGTAAAAAGCGGAAGAAAATGCCGAAAAAAACGCAGCCGCGGTTCGCATTTGCGAACCGCGGCTGCGTGGGGAAAAAGGCTTCCGGGCAGGCTCACTTCAGGAGATCCTGCCCCAGAATATACTTTTTCAGCGGCTTGTACAGCACCGCCGCGATCACCAGCGCAATGATGGTGTTGGGCAGCATATAGGAGCCGTTATAGACGATGGAATAGGCGGACGGACTGGTAAACGTCCACTTCATGAACTCCGTGGGAGCTAGGATCTTGTAGATGGTCACGCCGCTGATATAGTGGACGATAAAGCGGCCCAGACAGCCCACGACCGTCCCCACGAAGATGCCCCACTTCTTGCCCTTGAACAGCCCGGCCAGTCCCAAAGGCGTGAAAGCCACCAGATAGTCCAGCAGCATGGATTGCCAACCCCATGCGTAAGCACCGTCGAAGATCAGCTGGAGCAGGCCGAAGGTAAATCCGGCCATCAGGCCGGGAGCCAGTCCCCAGCGGACGGCAAAGAGCAGAATGGGGAACATGGCGGGGGTCAGGGAACCGCCGTTGGGCAGCTCCATCAGCTTGATGTAGCTGAGCACCTGCGCCAAGGCCACCATCATAGCGCCTTCGCACAGCATCCGAACCCGGAGATGGGAATTGGTTTTTGCGGACATAAACGTCCCTCCTGAAAAATAAGTACCGCAGGCCACCAAACGGGCTTGCGGTACGGAAAGACAGATTCATTCACTTCCTACGCCGGCATTACCCGGATCAGGTTCAAGGGACAGCGGACGGTTTCAGTCCTGCATCTCAGCCGAAGTCCTCTTCAGCGCCCCTGTGTTCAGTTGTCTGCGGTCAAGTTGATTATAGAAAAAGCAGAGGCTTTTGTCAAGCCCCTGCTCAGGCGGATCTTCGCGGGCAGTGCGACCCGAAACGGCCGCAGGGATCAATCGCCGTGGTATTTGCCCCGCCACTTGCCGGAGACATAGTGGTAGACCGACAGCGCACAGGCCACGGCCCAGCCGATACCATAGCTCCAGTACATATAATCCGGGCCGAATTTGTCTGCCAGCAGGTACAGGAAGGGAACCCGCAGCAGAATAACGGAGGCGACCACATTGACCATGGGGTAAACGCTGTCCCCTGCACCCCGCATGGCGGAATTCAGCACAAACAGGGTGGAAAACAGCACATAGGGCGGCATGACGCACCGCAGATACCCGGCGCTGGCGGCAATAACCTCCGGGTCGGGGGAGAAGATCTGGGACAGGGGATCGCACTGCCACACCACCAGCGCGGAGCTGACTACCGTCCAGACAACCGCCAGCGTGACGGAGATCCGCACGCCCTGCCGGGCGCGGTCCTCTCGTCCAGCGCCCATATTCTGCCCCACAAAGGAGATCACGGCGGCGGCCATGCTCTGGGTCGGCAGAAATGCCAGCGTATCCAGCTTGTTGCCTACATTGAACCCGGCGGTAAAGGCTTTGCCGAAGCTGTTGACCTTGGAGAGAACGAACATGGCGCCCAGAGCCACCAGAGACATCTGGATACCGCTGGGCAGGCCGATGCGGATGATCTCGGCAAAGAGTTTTCGGTCAAAAAAGCCGCTGAAGGGGTGAATGGCCAGCTGGGGATAATTGCGATTGATATACCAGATGCCGAACAGCCAGCTGCACGCCTGAGCAATGACGGTACCCAGCGCCACGCCCAGCACCCCCATGGAGAAAGCCAGCACAAGCAGCAGATCCAGAAGAATGTTCAGAACGGTGGACACCATCAGGAACAGCAGGGTGGTGGAGCTGTTGCCCACGCCGTTGAGGATACCGGCGTTGAGGTTATAGCCGATGTTGCCGATCAGTCCGGCGCATACCACCAGCAGGTAAGTCCGGGTCTCCGCCCACGCGGCAGGATCCACCCGCAGCACGGTCATCAGGGGACTGACCAGCAGCAGCGCAATGATCGTGATGGGCAGGATACTGCGGACAAAGGCGGTATACAGGCTGTCGATGGCGTGCCGCACTCGTTCCGGCTTCCATGCGCCGAACGCCTGGGCGATGACCACCGTGCCGCCGGTGGCAATGCCGGAGAACAGGGAGGTGAACAGGAAGATCACCGGGAATCCCACGCCTACGGCGGCCAGAGCCGCGTCGCTGACATAGTTACCCACCACCCAACTGTCTACCATATTGTAAAACTGCTGCAAAAAGTTCCCTGCCAGCAGCGGCAAGGTAAACCACACGATATGGCGGAGAGCGCTGCCCTCCGTCATGTTGTGGATACCGCTTTCTCTTCTCACGATCCACCTCATTGTAATATGATGTATCTACTGTACTCTTTTCCAGCAGGAAGCGCAAGCGCTGCGGTTGCTTTTTATGGGAAGACGGTTAAAATGAGAAAAAACAGAAAAGCCGCTGTAAAGCGGCAACTGGAGGCATTGTGCATATATGACGTAGGAGCTGGCTGGAGGCCATAATTTTTGTGCCGCCAAAGCAGGTGAAAAAGAGTCTACTGACGAAAGTACAACGGCTATATGCAGGGGACGAGTACCTATGAGCATGGCAACAACTATGTTGGATAATGCTGCCATGAAGAACTTTTTTGGCCTACTAAAAAGTGAATTGCGCTATCTGCAGATGTATTAATCGATGGAATGCGCCAAACAGAAACTGATTGACTATTTAGAAAACTATAACAACCGCAGAATCAAAGCAAAGCTAAAGGGACACCGCCTGCAATCCACAGGCAGCAAGTCCTTTTGGCTGCTTGAACAGATTTGATTGTATACTTTGTCGAACTTTGAGTACTTACTTCAAGGCTCTGCGGCTGTTTTTTGCAAATATGCGCCTGGCAAAAGCCGCTGCCATTTGCGATCGGCGGATAAAGCGCTGCCCTGCACCAGATCATCCCGCTCAAACGCTCTGCGGATGGTGTTCAGCACCCGCTTTTTGTCGCCGCTCCACAGGGGAGAGAGCAGATCTCGCTTGGCGCCGTCGCCGGTGAGCCGGTGGATGACCACCTCCGGCGGCAGGTTTCGGAGACACAGCTCCAATGCGGCAATGTATTCCGGCAATTCCAACGTCTGCACCCGGCCCGCCTGCCACTCCGCCGCCAGATCCGTATTTCGCAGAACGTGGAGCAGATGAAGCTTTACGCCGTCCGCTCCGGCCTGCCCAATGTAGCGGCTGGTCTGCGCCATCATCTCCGGCGTTTCCCCCGGCAGTCCCAGGATCTGGTGGACGACGGCGCGGATGCCGATGGCCTTCAGCTGCTTTACCGCCGCGTCGAATACCGGCAGATCATACCCTCGGCGGATGTAAGCGGCGCTTGCCGGATGGATGGTCTGAAGCCCCAGCTCCACCCACACCGGCTTGACCCGATTCAGCTCCGCCAGCAGTTCTAAAATTTCCGGCCCCAGACAGTCAGGGCGGGTGGCGATGGAGAGAATGGCCACGTCCTCCGGCTCAATAGCCGTCTGAAACAGCCTTCGAAGATGCGCTGGGGCTCCGTAGGTGTTGGTGAAGGACTGAAAGTAGGCGATGTATTTTGCGCCCTGCCCGGCCTTGGCGGCCACCCGCTGTCTGGCGGCTGCCAGCTGGGCGGGGATATCCCCCGCTTCTGCGAAAGCCCCGGCGCCGTCGCAGAAAATGCAGCCGCGGACGCCCAGCGTTCCGTCCCGGTTGGGGCAGGAGCAGCCGGAGGACAGAGCCAGCTTGTACACCTTGCAGCCGTACTGCCTTTTCAGGTGGGTGTTCAGATCGTTCCAGTACATCTCACTCCGCTCTGGGAACGGGATAGGGGATGAAATAGGGCTGGCTGCCCCGTTCCTCCAGCTTCTGCTCCAGCCAGACCTTTATCTGCTCCACGCCTTCCTCTGTCCAGGGAAAAGTCTGGGATTCCACGTCTTTGGCCAGCTCAAAGCTGGTGTTTTCGTAGACCCAGACGGTGAGGACGCCCTTGCCGTCCGTCCAGCCCTCCCGCTGGAAGCGGTAGCGGAAGGTGCCTATGCTGCCGGGATAGATGGCTGCTTTGGTGAAAAAGGCTACGTTCAAATGATCGAAATGTCCCATTGGTCTCCTCGGTTTCCCGCCGTGCGGCGTGCTGATTTTCACAGGTCAGCATACCACATTCTCACCGTTTTCGCAACGCCGCCTTGCGGCGGGAGAAAAAATGCGGTATGCTGTGGGAAAAAGCGAAGGAGAGCAGGCGAATGAACATTCTGGTATTGTCTGATTCCCATGGGAATCTTTCCAATATGGAAGAAGCGGTGGAACGGGAGCGGCCCCAGCTGATCCTCCATCTGGGGGACTGCTGGCGGGATGCGGAGCGCCTTGCAGAGCGGTATCCGAATATCCCCATGGAGCACGTCCCCGGCAACTGCGACTGCCGCCCGGAGGAACCGGCGGAGAAGCTGCTGTTTTTAGGGGACTGCCGGGTGCTGATCTGCCACGGCCATACCTACGGGGTCAAGACCTCCCTGCTGGCGGCGGGGCTGAAAGCGGAGCAGGATCAGCTGGACGCATTTCTGTTTGGCCATACCCATAAGCCGCTGATAGACCGCCGGGAAAGGACCCTGTTCCTGAATCCCGGCTCCGTCGGCAAGGGACTGCGGCCCACATATGCCGTGCTGACCGCAGAGGGCGGGAAACTCGACGGACGGACGGCGTTTCTGGATTGACGGCCCGCTGTGGAAGCGGCGTCATGATGGGGAAACGTCCCGCTCAGGTCAGAGCGCCGAAGCCGAGGATATCCCGCACCAGCGCCATCTGCTCCGCCGTGGGCGCTGCGTTGTCCCAGCCGTCAAACCGGATTTCCACGAAGCGGTTTTCGTAGCAGAGCAGATAGGAGCCGGTGGGAGCGCCGCTTTCGTCATGACGCTGATAGGCGTCCAGCGCGCCCCATGGGGCGGCATCCGCTGCTTCCCAGCCGGGGGAAAACACGAAGTCGATCTGCCCGTGGATGGTATATACCTTGTCTTTGAAAAAGGAACTTTTTAGCGGCTCGTAAAGGCAGTCCAGCTTGATCTGATACACCGTATAATCCAGTTCGGGGCCGTCCTCCGGGGAGACTGTGAATACAAAGGGAACCTCCTGCCGGTAATCGTACTGCGTCATCAGCGGCGTTCCCTCCACATCCCGGCGGCAGGAGTAGTCCGTATAGGCGGTTTCCCCCACCAGATCTTCCACCGTCAGGGGCAGGGGATCGTGGTAGACGGTGTAGGTATGCTCCGTGTCACCGGCAGGGTAGGCGGGGGAGGTGCGGGTTTCCGTGTTGGCGTGGCCCTGCATGGCGGGGGTCCCGCCGACGATCCATTTGACGCCTGCAAACAGCACAAGAAAACAGGCGCCGCAGCCGATGACGCAGGAGAGAACCCGGTTGGTCACGGGGGAAACGCCCCGGCGCTTCATGAGATACTGACTGCCCCGGATGGCGATGGTCAGAACAGCGCCGTAGACCAGAGCAACGAGAAGAATGGGAAGGGGGATATCTGTATATCCGCAAATGCCCAGCGCGGAGAAAATCGGAAAGAGAATGTACAGGAAAACGGCTGCCAGCAGCACCATCTGCCGCCAGCGCTGGCTTTTGGGCGGGAGAAGCGTTCCCTCTTCCCTCGCAGTTGTCCGGGCTTTCCGCAGCCAGCGGAAGTAGGAGATCAGATCCGCTGCGATGTGAATCCCAAGGATGCCCCAGAGCAAAATGCTGGGAAGTGTAAACGGGTTGATCAGCAGATCAATCGGGTCGCTGGCAGCGCGCCGGACGGCAAGCCAAATTTGCAGCAGGCAGCAGCCCAGCAGGACTGCATAGGAAGGAACCAGCGTTTTTTTCATGGCGGCGTGGACATTTTCCACCTGCACCACCGGGTCTGTCTCAATGGGGACGGCATGAGGATCGGGATTGCGGAAGATCTGCATGACGCCCCTGCTGGCGGCCAGTTCCCACCCGGCGGTGCGGCACATCTCCCAGAAGTCCTGCTGCTCCTGCAAGGGGGCGGTGTCCAGATCGGAAGCCTTCTCAAAATACACCACCGCGTACCGCATTTCCGTGGGCGGACAGCGGCGGTATGTCCAGAACTGGCTGCCGATGTTCTCCAGCTGCCAGCCCTGCCGGGCCATGTCCTCCAGATGGCGGGCCATACCGCTGAAATCATAGTAGGAATAGAGATTGAATCCCCGTTTTTTCTGTTTCATTGTTCGATCTCTCCTCTCCGCCCCATGTAATTCCGATAATCCTCCGCCAGCTTTTGCAGCCGCCGGTATTCCTCCGCCAGTGCCTGCTCCCCAGCAGGGGTGATGAGATAGCTGCGCCTGCGGCCCTCGGTTTTCGTTTCCATGATCCAGCCGGCGGCCTGAAAGCTGTCCAGCAGGTTGTAGAGCGTGCCGGGGCCTACCGTCACCCGGCCTTGGGTGAGATTGGCGATGCGGGCCATCACGTCGATGCCGCAGCACTCCTCCCGAAGCGCCAGCAGCACATAGAACATCTGCTCTGTCAGCGTCTGAAACTTTTCGCGCGCCACAGCTTTACCTCCATTTATCGATATTCGATATTTCCAAATTCAATGTACTATCGAATATCGATATTGTCAAGTACACCGCCGCACTTTCGGTCAGATAGCCAATCGGAGGCACGGCAGTTTGGCGTATCTGCTGAAAAACAGGCGGCCGGACGGCATACAAAAGCACAAAGCCAAACACAGGCTGCTTGCTCTGTCAACCCATATGCCGGGACATATCGCAGGGAAGCGGCCTGCGGATCCGAAAAAACAGAGACCCCCGGCAGACATCGTGAAAGCACGATGATCTGCCGGGGGTAAAAACAGCGGGTTCTTCGGGAAATGGAAAGAACGGACGCAAGCCGCTTCAGCGCACTGCGGCCAGCTTGCTTTCCAGCCAGCGGTCGATGTCCTCATAGACCTGTTCATGGCAGGCCTCTTTCAAGACCTCATGGCGCAGCTCCGGGTAGAGCTTCACCGTTACATCCCGCATCCCGGCCTTTCGGAACGCAGCGGCGGCCCGCTCCACGCCCTTGGAGCAGTCGCCCACCATATCCATGGCCCCGGAGATGAAGAGAATGGGGGTGTGATGGTTCATTTTGCGGATGTTGTCCTCCTTGCAGACAAAGCGGATGCCGGAGAGCATCTCCCGGAACAGCCCTGCCGAGGCGTTGCCCTGACAGAGAGGGTCTTTCAGGTAGGTATCCACGTTGTCCGGGTTCAGGGACAGCCAGTCCATGGAGGTGCGGTTGGGGGCGAACCGGCGGTTATAGATCCCAAAGGAGGCCTGGGTTGCCACGGCGCTGGGCCGAGACTCCCCGTTCCGCAGGCACTCGGCACGAATCACCGCCAGACTGGCGGCGGTGGCGGCGGCATTCATATAGCCGGTTCCCATGATAACAGCGCCGTCCACGGTGCCGGGATAGCGGATCAGATAGGTGCGGGTCAGGAAGGAACCCATGGAGTGGCCCAGCAGAAAATAGGGAAGATTGGGAAATTTTTCGTGGGTCAGCTTCCGCAGCTGTTCCATGTCCTCCGCCACCCAGTTCCAGCTGCCTTTGGGACCGAAGTACAGCCGGGGCGCACCCTCCGCCACGGACAGGCCGTGTCCCAGATGGTCGTTGCCCACCACGGCGAAGCCCCGCTCCGTCAGGTGACGGGCATAGTCCTCATACCGCAGCACATACTCCGATACGCCGTGGGCAATCTGCAAAACAGCCCGCGGAGTCCCCTCCGGCAGCCATTCCACAGCGTGAATGGCGGTTTTCCCATCGGCGGATGGAAAGGTAAATTCACGTTTTACCATGGAAATTTCCTCCTGTGTATGATAGAATCCTGTTGATACATAGTGTACCACGCAATTTGGAAAATTACCAGAGGAGGAATCTCCATGGAAACCTATCTTGCGGCGCTGGATCAGGGGACGACCACATCCCGCGCCATTCTGTTCAACAGCCGGGGAGAGATCGTGGCCAAGGCGCAGTATCCCTTCCGGCAGATCTTCCCCCAGCCCGGCTGGGTGGAGCACGATCCCATGGAAATCTGGGCCACCACGTCCCGCGCACTGTCTGAGGCGGTGGACGCCGCACACATCGACCCCAAGGCCATTGCGGGTATCGGCATCACCAACCAGCGGGAGACAACAATCCTGTGGGACCGCCGCACCGGCCAGCCGGTGTACAACGCCATTGTGTGGCAATGCCGCCGGACGGCGGAGATCTGCGACCGGCTGAAAGCGGAGGGACTGGCCGGGACCGTAACGGAAAAGACCGGCCTGCTGATTGACGCCTATTTTTCCGGCACGAAGCTGAAGTGGATCATGGACCACGTCCCCGGCGTCCGGCAGCGGGCGGAGCGGGGCGAGCTGTGCGCCGGAACGGTGGACAGCTGGCTGATCTGGAACCTCACCGGGGGCAAGGCCCATGTGACGGACTATTCCAACGCCAGCCGCACCATGCTCTTCAACATCCACACTCTGCAATGGGACGCGGAGCTGTGCGAAGCACTGGGGATCCCCACGGCGCTGCTGCCGGAGCCGCGATCCAACAGCGAGGTATACGGGCGTCTGGCGCCCGATCTGCCGGGGCTGGAGGATCTGGCGGGAATCCCGGTCTGCGGCAGCGCGGGAGATCAGCAGGCCGCCCTGTTCGGACAGGCCTGCTTTACCCCCGGTCAGGCAAAGAATACCTACGGCACCGGCTGCTTCACCCTGATGAATGTGGGAGACACCCCGGTGCGTTCCCGCAGCGGCCTTGTGACCAGCGTGGGCTGGCAGGTGGGCGGAAAGACGGTCTACGCGCTGGAGGGCAGCGTGTTCAATGCCGGCAGTACCATCCAGTGGCTCCGGGACGAGCTGGGCCTGATCCGGAGCGCACCGGAGTGCGACCGGCTGGCAGAAAGCGTACCGGACAGCGGCGGCGTGGTGGTGGTACCGGCCTTTACCGGGCTGGGTGCGCCTTATTGGGATATGTACGCGCGGGGTACCATCGTCGGCCTGACCCGCGGCACTACGAAGGCGCACATCGCGCGGGCTGTGCTGGAGTGCATCGCCTTCCAGACTGCCGATCTGGTGCGGGTGATGAACGAGGACGCCCCCTGTCCCCTGACGGGACTGCGGGTGGACGGCGGGGCTTCCGTCAGCGATATTTTGATGCAGATCCAGGCAGACCTGCTGCGGCTGCCGGTAGACCGGCCTGCACAGGTAGAGACCACGGCCTTCGGCGCGGCGGCGCTGGCGGGACTGGCGGCGGGAGTCTGGCAGAGCTTTGATCAGCTGGCGGCGCTGCGCCGCAGCCAGTGCGTGTTCCGGCCCCAGCGGGCGGAAGCGGCCTGCGCGGCGGATATGGAGCGCTGGCATCGGGCGGTGGAACGCTCCCGGAGCTGGATTGAAAACAATGTGTGAACGCTGTTGCGTTTTTGAAAAAAGGGAAGTATACTGAAACTGCGGATCATTCGGCTGGAAAACAGCCGCGAAAGGAGCGTTGAATATGGCATTTTTTGAGGAACTGAGCCGGAAGGCGAAGGATATGGCTGCTGTGGCGGCTGACAAGGCCAAGGACGTGGCGGCGGTGGCCGCGGATAAGGCGCGGGAAACCACGGAAAAGACGAAGATCTCCGTGGCGATTGCCGGGGAACAGCGGGAGATCGAAAAGAACTACCGCATGATCGGCGAGTGGTTCATCAACGAATATGACGGAGAGCTGCCGGAGGCTGTTCAGGAGCTGGCAGACGCCGTGGCGGCTTCCAAGGCCCGCATCGCGGAGCTGGAGGAGCAGAAGAACGCCGTCAAAACCGAGCCTGTTGTGGAAGCGGAAGCCGAGCCTGCCGTAAAGGCCTGCCCGGTGTGCGGCGCGGAATCCGACAGCAAGTTCTGCCCCAAGTGCGGCGCACCTATGGAATAAATTCAGGAGCAGCGATCCCACCGGTTGACCGGTGGGATCCTTTTTATGGGATTTTCGGATTCTGTCCGGAAAAACCGTGGTTTGCCCTTGCGAAGCGGAAACGGCTATTGTATAATGTACTTTCTGAATGGGAAACTGTTAAAAGGGGGGAGCGGCATGGACAACCGGCCCATCGGGGTATTCGATTCCGGCCTGGGAGGGCTGACGGCGGTGAAGGCGCTGCGGCAGATCCTGCCGGAAGAAAAGCTGATCTATTTCGGCGATACGGCCCGCGTCCCGTATGGCGGACGCTCCAAGGAGACCCTGCTGAAATATGCCCGGCAGGACGTTCGGTTCCTGCGTTCCTTTGATCTGAAAGCCATTGTCATTGCCTGCGGCACGGTGTCCACCACCTCGCTGGATACCTTGCAGGCGGAAAACGACCTGCCGATCGTCGGCGTGGTGGAGCCTACCTGCCGGCGGGCGCTGCTGGTGACGAAGAATAAAAAGGTGGGGATCATCGCCACGCTGGCCTCTATCCGCTCCGGCGCATACGAAGCCATGCTGCGCCGGTTGGACCCGGCGGTGGAGATTATCGGAAAGCCCTGCCCGCTGTTTGTCCCGCTGGTGGAAAACGGCCGGATCAGCCGGGGCGATGTGGTGATCGAGACGGTGGCCCGGGAATATCTGGAGCCGCTGAAGGCCACCGGGGTGGACACCCTGATCCTCGGCTGCACCCATTACCCGCTGCTGACGGAGATCATCGGCGGCATCATGGGGCCGGAGGTGACGCTGGTCTCCGCCGGTGAGGAATCCGCCTTTGAGCTGAAGCGGCTGCTGAAGGCCGGCAGCCTGCGGGCTGATGAAAATCAGGCCGGCGGCGTGGATTTCTACGTCAGCGACCGGCCGGAGGATTTTGAGAAGATCGCGTCTGTGTTCCTTGGCACGGAGCTGAGCCACGGCGCGGAGAGGATCAACATTGAACAGTATTGAATCGGAGAAGCTCCCGGTGATGATCTCCGTCCGCGGGGAGCAGTATTATGACGGTGTGGACCCGGATTCCACGGAGCTGATGACGGAGGGAACGCTGGAACAGACGGCGGACGGCCTTCGCATCAGCTATCAGGAGACGGAGCTTACCGGCATGGAGGGGACCTGCACCACCTTCGAGATCGGCCCCAGCCGGGTGATCCTGCGGCGCAGCGGCAGCGTGAACTCCCAGATGGTTTTTGAGGAGGGCAAGCAGCACACCTCTTTGTATGAAACGCCTTTCGGCGACCTGTCGGTGGATATCCAGACCGGCCGCCTGCGGCACAATCTGACGGAGCGGGGCGGCATTATGGAGATCAAATATTCCATTGCGGTGGAACACGTTGTGACCGGCAGAAACTGCTTCAAGATCCGGGTGCGGAGAAAATAAAGACTATTTTTAACCGAAGAAAGGGTTTAACGATATGACGAACATGATCCAAAACGCGAAGGACCAGGCGGCGGCGCTGGCCATGGCGGCCTATCAGGCGGCCGCGGCGGACGGTTCTCTGCCGGCGGCGGAGGTAAAGACCGCCCCTGTGGAGATCCCCAAGGATACTGCAAACGGCGACTACACCACCACCTTTGCTCTGGCGGCGGCCAAGGCGCTGGGCAAGCCGCCCCGCGTCATTGCACAGGCTCTGCTGGATCACATGGATCTGACGGACAGCTATTTTACCTCTGCGGAGATCGCAGGCCCTGGCTTCCTGAATTTCCGGCTGGGGGACGCGTGGTACGCCGGCGTTATGGACGCTGTGGAAACGGAAGGGGACGCCTACGGTACCAACGACAGCCTGACGGGTCAGAAGATCATGGTGGAGTTTGTCTCCGCCAACCCCACAGGCCCTATGCACATGGGCAATGCCCGCGGCGGCGTGCTGGGGGATACGCTGGCTTCCGTCCTGACGGCCTGCGGCGCGGATGTGACGCGGGAATTCTACGTTAACGACGCCGGACACCAGATCGACAAGTTTGCCCGCTCCATTGAGGTGCGCTATCTCCAACTCATCAACGGCGAGGACTCCATCGCCTTCCCGGAGGACGGCTATCAGGGCGGGGATATCAAGGATCTGGCGAAGGCTTATTACGAGGAACACGGCGAGAGCCTCCTGAACGTCTCCGAAAAGGAGCGGCAGGACACGCTGGCCCAGTATGGCCTTTCCGTGAACCTGCCTCGGATGAAGGCGGATCTGGAGCGCTACAAGATCCGCTATGACAACTGGTTCTACGAGTCCTCTCTCCATGAGAGCGGCTATGTGGCGGAGACGGTGGATCTCCTGACGGAAAAGGGCTGGACTTATGAAAAGGACGGCGCTCTGTGGCTGAAAACCGCGGAGATCCTCCGGGATCACTTCCGCAAGCAGGGCAAGAAGGAAAAGGACATCGAGAAGCTGGAGCTCAAGGACGACGTGCTTCGCCGGGCCAACGGCTTCTACACCTATTTTGCCGCAGATATTGCCTATCACCGCAACAAGTTTGCCGTCCGGGGCTTTGACAGGGTTATCAACGTCTGGGGCGCCGACCACCACGGTCACGTGGCCCGGCTGAAGGGCGCGCTGGACGCGTTGGGTCTCAACGGCTCCCAACGGCTGGATATTGTACTGATGCAGCTGGTAAAGCTGCTGCGGGACGGCGAGGTGGTCCGTATGTCCAAGCGGACGGGCAAGGCCATCTCTCTCCACGATCTGCTGGACGAGGTGCCTGTGGACGCTGCCCGCTGGTACTTTAACGCCAAGCCCGATACCCAGATGGAATTCGATCTGGGTCTGGCTGTCCGGGAGGATTCCGAGAACCCCATTTACTATGTGGAGTATGCCCACGCCCGGATCTGCTCCCTGCTGCGGGCGCTGGAGTCCGATGGCGTTTCCGTGCCGGAGAAGGCCGACCTGAGCCTGCTGTCCGGCGAGGCGGAGAAGGCCCTCATCAAGCAGATCGCCCAGTACTGTGAGGAGATCAAGCTGGCGGCCAGAGACTATGACCCCAGCCACATCAACCGCTGCTTACAGGAGCTGGCAGGCTGCTTCCACCGCTTCTATACCGCCTGCCGTATCCGGGGCGAGGAGCCTGCCGTGGCCGAAGCCCGGATGAAGCTGGCGGATGACACCCGGATTGTGCTGAAAAACGGTCTCCGCCTCATCGGCGTGGACGCACCGGAGAAAATGTAATTGTTTTGCCTGCAAAATACCCGGTTATCACCAAAAAAAGAGCCAGTCGGCTCTTTTTTTGCGCCTTGACAGCCGCAGATGGAAAGCGTATACTCACAAACGCCGCTTGTCGATCGAAACGGCTGATTTTATGGATCAATCAGGTGAAAGAATGGAACAGACCCTTCAACAAGTAAAACCCGTACACAAGAATTCCGCCCTGCGGGCTGCATTTCCCGCCACCGTGCCGGTGCTGACGGGGTATCTCTGTCTGGGCATTGCCTACGGCGTGCTGATGCGTACCGCCGGATACGGGCTTGGATGGGCGGTGTTTCTGAGCATCGTGTGCTATGCCGGAAGCATGGAATTCGTTACGGTAACGCTGCTGACTTCGGCGTTTGACCCGGTTCAGGCGCTGGTCATGTCCATTCTGGTCAACGCCCGCCACTGCTTCTACGGCCTTTCCATTCTGGAAAAGTACAGAGGTACCGGCTGGGCGCGGCCGTTCCTGATTTTCGGCCTGACGGATGAGACGTTTTCACTGGTGTCCACGCTGGAACCGCCTGCGGGGGTGGAGCGCCGGGATTTCTATTTCTGGATCACCCTGCTGGATTATCTATACTGGCTTTCCGGCTCTGCCATCGGCAATCTGCTGGGCAGCGTGCTGCCCTTTGACAGCGCCGGGATGGACTTCGCCCTGACGGCCCTGTTCGTGGTGCTGTTTCTGGAGCAGTGGAAAAAGAAGGAAAACCGTCCGGCCGGCATCATTGGTCTGGTGTGTACAGCGCTGAGTCTGGCGGTGTTCGGGCCGGATAATCTGGTGATCCCCGCCATGGTGCTGCTGTTGGCCGTTTTGCTGGGAGGGAGGAAGAAGCTGTGCCGCTGACAACCGTTCAGATCCTTGCCATTATTCTGGCGGTGTCTCTGGGGACGCAGATGACCCGCTGGCTGCCCTTCCTGCTGTTCCCGGAAAGCAAGCAGCCGCCCAAGGTGGTGCTGTATCTGGGCAAGGTGCTGCCGCCGGCCATGATGGGCCTGCTGGTGGTGTACTGCTTCAAGAATGTCAGCTGGCTTTCCGGCAGCCACGGCGCGCCGGAGCTGTTGGCCACCGCCGCTGTGGTGGGACTTCATCTGTGGAAGAAGAACGTGCTGCTGTCCATTGCGGGCGGTACCGCGCTGTATATGGTTCTTCTTCAGGTGGTGTTCGCCTGACGCATAAACCGGGACAAACCGCATAGAATGAGACCACAGTCCTTGGACTGTGGTCTCCTGTTTTCAGACGGGATGTTTGGCGTTTCAGGGAGGACGGTATGGGCAAACGGCTGAACTTCTGGCCCCTTGCGGGCTTTCTCACGGTATCGGTGCTGGGGACGCTGGCACATTTTGCCTACGAATGGAGCGGAAAACAGCTGCTGGCAGGGGCGTTCTGCGCCGTCAACGAGTCCACATGGGAGCATATGAAGCTGCTGTTTTTTCCGGCGCTGCTGTTTACCATGATCCAGATCGCTGCCGCGCGGGAGCGGGACGGCGCGATCCCGGCGGTGCGGGCCGTCAGCGTCACGGCGGGGCTGCTTCTGATCCCGGTGCTGTACTATACTTATACCGGCATTCTGGGCCGCCATGTCCTCTGGGTGGACATCGCCATTTTTTATCTGGCCGCGGCGCTGACGTTCCGGCTGGACAGTCGCCTCCGGCGGCGCAGACGGCTCTGGGAGCCGTGGCAGCAGGCGGCGGGGCTGCTGTGGCTGTGGGGACTGGCGTTTCTGTTCGTGTGGTGGACGTTCCGGCCGCCCCATATCGGCCTGTTTCTGGACCCGGCGACAGGCGGATACGGCATTGCGTGAAGTGCTGTGGTATTGTATGAAAAAAGCGGCGCATTGCGCCGCTTTTATTTTTTGTAAAAATGAAAATCGCAGCAGTCTCCGCCGGTACCCAGCGTCTGCGTGCGGCGGAAGCCCACCTTTTTCAAATCCCCGAAGGAGTAGTTGTCACATTCGCAGAAGAACCGGCAGACCTCCGGGCAGCCGCACGCCGCACAGGTGTCGTGCCACAGGCATTTGCGGATCGTGAGGTCGAAGCTGTCACCTTCCGCCGCGAATGTGCTGTCCCATGCGTCGCTGGAAGCAGTTTTCCTGCGGAAAGCCCAGCGGAACACGGAAAAGAAGTGAGGAATCCATTCCAGCCCGGCGTATCGGTCGTGCATGACAGGCCCCTGTACTTCCCGGATATATTTTTCCATCAGCTTTTCCGCGTCCAGCCCCCGGCGCTTCAGCACGGTATAGACCGCCGTCCGGGGCAGAATGGTGCTTTGCATGACGGCCAGCCGGGAAGGGGAGGGTTCCTGCGCGGCGGCCAGAAAGGCAGCGGCCTGCTCCCGGCTTTCCTGCATGACCGCCCGCCCGGTTTTTTCACCCAGTACCCGGAGAAAAAACTGATCCAGTGCGGCCCACATTTTTTTCTCGTCCCGTTGTACGGACATCTGCGCCTCCCTTACACCATACCGGCCGGCTGGCCGTCCAGATGCGCCTGACGGGCGCGGATGTAATGTTCCAGCACGTCTGCCGTGCCGGGTACGCCCAGCCGGGCGCTGTTGATGACCAGATCGTAGCTCTGGGCGTCGCCCCAGTCGTTTTTGCAGTGCTGGTCATGATAGACGCGGCGCTGGCGATCCTGCCTGCGGATAAATTCCAGCGCTTCGTTTCCCGGCAGGGGCGTCCGCCGGATGCGGAAGTCCAGATCGGCCTCGATGAAGATGGACACCAGTCCTTCACAATCCGCCAGAACCTCTTCGGCGCAGCGGCCCAGCACCACAAAGGATTCCCCTGCGGCGGCGTGCCGGCGCAGCAGGTCGAACTGCATCTGAGCCACGCCGTCCTCCGGCGCGCTGCTGAAGCCCTTGATGCTGCGGTAGAACAGGGGAGAGCGGGGACGCTCGTCATACTGTTCCAGAGATTTGGGGTCTACGCCCCGGTCCTCGGCGGCGCTTTGCAGGATGCTCTTGTCGTACAGCGGCAGACCGAACCGGTCTGCCAGCGTCCGGGCAATTTCCAGACCGCCGCTGCCGGATTCCCGGCCAATGGCAATGATCAACTGAGACATAGATGTACCTCCTGTAAGGAAAAGATCAGCGCCAGCAGGCCGTAGATCACCGGCTGGTGCAGCAGATAGACCATGAGGGAGCGCCGTCCGATGGCGCCGATCCCCGGCAGGCGGATATCCGGCACGGCGGGGGTTTCAGGCCGCAGGCGGTAGAGATAAAACCCTGCCCAGAAGAGAAACAGCCACGGCAGCAGGGGAAAGTAGTCCGAGGAGACGAAGCTGGGGGCGGGGAAGCCCAGCCCGGCGGAGAGCGTGTTTGCATACCAGTTCCGGGGAAGATACAGAAGCGGGACGCCGGCAAGACCGAGAAAGCCCTTGTTCACATCCCACAGCACCAGAAACAGGGCAAAGCTCAGGGCCAGCCCTGGACGGGGCGGGATGCGGGACAGCAGCGGCCGGAGCGGGATGGTCAGCAGGGCGGCCGAGCCCAGAAAGGTCAGCACGCCGAACTGCACCGGCGTTTCCGGCAGCACCAGCAGCGTTGCCAGCGACACGGCGGCGCCGCCGAAAAAGCTCATCAGCCCCCGGAGCGTATCCGGCGTGCCGCTGCGGAGACGGAGTGAAGTGGGTTTCATGGCAGAGACTCCCGGAAAAAGAATTTTCTGCCACAAAAATACCACAAATTTCGCGGCTTTACAAGTATGTTCAGACTTTGTTAATCCAATGGCGCATCAGGCAAAACGGCCATACTGCCCAAAGCCAGCCCCAGCTGCACGCCGGCGCGGAAATGGAAAGCGGCGTGGCGGGCTTCCAGCGCGTCATGGAGGCCGGAGAGACGGAGCAGCTCCCGGTGCAGCGCCGGGTCGTCCTGACGGCTGTGCAGCAGCGTTTGAAGCTGCTGACGGTATTCCTCGGCGGGATCGTGGGGCTGCGCCGCGTCCGCATTGCGCTGCTCCCGCGCCACCAGACTGAGGAGAAGGTCAATGGTGCCGTTAATTGAATTCATAAATACACCTCCTTTTTAATTACATCATTATACATCATGATATGCAAAATGCAAGCACTTGTTTTAAACATTGCACCATGTGTATACTATATACCATAAGGTGGTGTATATATGGCAGAAGTTGTTCTGGTAAACCGAACGCGGTTTACATCTTCTTTAAAAAATGAATTGCTGGAGCAATTTGATCAGCTGGCAAGGGAAACGCGTATTCCTAAATCACGCTTATTCGATGAAGCCATTGAGGATCTTCTGAAGAAATACGCGGCAAAAGACCTCTGACGATGGGGGAAACCGGGCGGCTGCGCCTGCTTTCCCCGTTTTTCCCTTGCGCTGGCAGGGGGGATGTGTTAGAGTAACTAAGTCTGTGTATATGAATTCAGGAGGATCATTATGCCAAATTTGGAAGAAGAAATTTCCCGGCGGCGGACATTCGCCATTATCTCTCATCCCGACGCCGGTAAAACGACCCTGACGGAAAAGTTCCTGCTCTACGGCGGCGCCATTGCCCAGGCCGGCGAGGTCAAGGGCAAGCGGGCCAAGGCCGCCACCTCCGACTGGATGGAGATCGAAAAGCAGCGCGGCATTTCCGTCACCAGCTCTGTGATGCAGTTTCAGCATGACGGCTTCTGCATCAATATTCTGGACACCCCCGGCCATCAGGACTTCTCTGAGGACACCTACCGCACCCTGATGGCGGCGGACAGCGCCGTGATGGTCATTGACGGTGCCAAGGGCGTGGAACCCCAGACCCGGAAGCTGTTCAAGGTCTGCGCCCTGCGGCACATTCCCATTTTCACCTTTATCAACAAGATGGACCGGGAGACCCGCGACCCTCTGGAGCTGTGCGAGGAAGTGGAGCGGGAGCTGGGCATCGACACCTACGCCGTCAACTGGCCCATCGGCTGCGGCAAGGAGTTTGCCGGTGTGTATGACCGGGAAAAGCAGCGGATCCTGTTCTTCTCCGGCGAGACACGGGGCAAAAAGGTCAACTCCGTGGAGGCGGCGCTGGACGATCCCGCCATTGACGAGATGCTGGGGGCGGAAAAGGCGGCCAAGCTGCGGGACGAGGTGGAGCTGCTGGGGGCCGGCCGGGAGTTCGACATGGACGCCGTGCGGAACGGCACGCTGTCCCCGGTGTTCTTCGGCTCCGCATTGACCACTTTCGGCGTGGAGCCGTTTTTGGAGGAATTCCTCCGCATGACCACGGCCCCCCTGCCCCGAATCAGCGATCAGGGGGAGGTGGATGTGTTCTCCCCGGATTTTTCCGCCTTCGTATTCAAAATTCAGGCCAATATGAATAAGGCCCACCGGGACCGGCTGGCCTTCATGCGGATCTGCTCCGGCAAGTTTGAGCGGGACACGGAATATTACCACGTCCAGAGCGGCAAAAAGCTGCGTCTCAGCCAGCCTCAGACCATGATGGCCGCAGAACGGGAAATTGTGGACGAGGCCTACGCCGGGGACATCATCGGCGTGTTTGACCCCGGCCTGTTCGCCATCGGCGATACCATCACCGTGCCGGGGAAGAAGTTCCGCTATTCCGGCATCCCCACCTTTGAGCCGGAACATTTCATGCGGGTTTCCCCCAAGGACACCATGAAGCGCAAGCAGTTTATCAAGGGAACGGAGCAGATCGCCCAGGAGGGCGCCATCCAGATCTTCAAGATCCCCGGCGCAGGGCTGGAAGAGGTGATCGTGGGCGTGGTCGGCACCCTGCAGTTCGATGTGTTCGAGTACCGCATGAAAAACGAGTACAACGTGGATCTGCGGATGACCAGCCTGCCCTACGACCACCTGCGGCTCATTGAGTCCATGGACTGCCACCCGGACGAGATCGTGCTGTGTACCGGCGCGGCTGTCCTTCAGGACTTCAGGGACCGCTATCTGCTGGCCTTTGACGGCGAGTGGAGCGTGGGCTTCCTGACCAAGCACAATCCCGGTCTGGTTCTGGCGGATACGCTGTCCGTGTAAATTATAATAAGGAGGCAGGCTATGCTGACGATCCGACGCTTTCAAATGGGAGACGAGAACGCCCTCTCGGCCCTGATCCGCCGCACCCTGCGGGAAGTCAACTACACCAGCCCCAAATCGGAGCTGGACTATCTGATCCCTCACTATTCTCCGGAGACCATGACGGAGCTGTCCCGCACCGGCCACACCTATGTGCTGGAGGAGGACGGACAGATCGTCGGGTCCGGCACCGTGCTGCCGGACGGCGGGACGGAAGCGGAGATCGTGGCGGCGTTCCTGATCCCGGAGTCCATCGGCAGGGGCTATGGCCGGAAGCTTTTCGAGACGCTGGAAGCCGACGAGCTGGCAGTGAAAGCCGAGCGGGTCTGGCTCACCTCCTCGGATATGGCGCTGGGCTTTTACGAGCACATGGGCTGGGTGAATCCCAACGGCTACCGGGTTCGGGCCGGGGAGGAGAACCTGCTGTACATGGAAAAACGGAAATGAAGCGATGACGAATGGAATGTCCCGGCTTTGATAAGCCGGGACGTTTTTCCTGCCTGCGCTGAGCAGATGCGGAGGGAGGAACGCAGAAAAAGCGCCTGTCGGGGAAAATGTCCCCATTCCCGTGTGATCCCTGCCGCACCCAAACTTTTTTCAAAAAAATTATGAAAAACAGAGAAAAAAGCCTTGACATCCGACAGAATATCCGATATGATAATCAAGTCCGCGTGGTAGGGTCACTCCTGCCTGCTGACACTGCGATGAACCGGGAGATTGCTCCGCAAGGAGGTAACTTCCGGGGAGTATGTCCGATAATCGGGCGGCTGAGAAATCCTGACGCTGCGTAGATCGACGCGCCATGGACGAGTACCGGCCCAGTGCCGGTATTTTTCATGAGCCGGAATGATACGCACGGTTAAGCGTACAGAAAATTTCTCGCCGTAGGTCGTCGAGACCCGTACAACAACCTACGAAACATTTGGAGGAAAACAACATGGCACAGAAAGAAATGATCCGCATCCGCCTGAAGGCCTATGACCATCAGGTTATCGACCAGAGCGCCGAGAAGATCGTGGAGACCGCCAAGCGCACCGGCGCTCAGGTTTCCGGCCCCATCCCCCTGCCCACCAAGAAGGAGGTTGTCACCATCCTCCGTGCTGTTCATAAATACAAGGACAGCCGTGAGCAGTTCGAGCGCCGCACCCACAAGCGCCTGATCGACATCTCCAACTCCTCTCCCAAGACCGTTGAGGCTCTGATGGCTCTGGAGCTGCCCGCCGGCGTGGAGATCGAGATCAAGCTGTAATCATCGGATTACAAACCAACCCCAGGCTCAAAGAAGTGCGCCGCACTTTTTTGAATATGTTGCTCACCCATTTGTCCATCGACTTGCGTGAGATGGACAGGGTCATGTCGGCAGAGCAATGCGGCAAGCCGTATCTAAGCCGACCAATAACCTAACAGGAGGAAATACACATGAAGGCAATCATCGGCAAAAAAGTGGGTATGTCCCAGATTTTTGACGAGAACGGCCACGTGATCCCCGTCACTGTCATTGAGGCGGGTCCCTGCACGGTCGTTCAGAAGAAGACTTCCGAAAAGGAAGGCTACAACGCGGTTCAGCTGGGCTTCGAGGATGTTTCCGAGAAGAAGCTGACCAAGGGCGAGATGGGCCACCTGAACAAAGCTGGCGTGTCTCCCAAGAAGCACCTGCGCGAGTTTGACCTGGACAACGCCGCTGAGCTGAACATCGGCGACATTGTGAAGGCCGACACCTTCCAGGCCGGCGATTTCGTCGATATCACCGGCATCAGCAAGGGCCACGGCTATCAGGGCGCGATCAAGCGCTGGGGCGCACAGCGCACCCCCACCAGTCACGGCGGCGGTCCTGTTCACCGTCACGCCGGTTCCATGGGCTCTTCCACCGATCCCTCCCGCATCTTCAAGGGCAAAATCGGCGCCGGCCACATGGGCGTGGATCAGGTGACTGTCCAGAACCTGTCCGTTGTGAAGGTCGATCCTGAGCTGAATATGCTGGTTGTCTGCGGTGCCGTTCCCGGCCCCAAGGGCGGTCTGGTGACCATCAAGAGCACCGTGAAGGTCCACAAGGTCAAGCAGGCTGGCGCCGACATCAGCAAGAACCCGCAGAAGGCTTCCGGCCGCAACCCGCAGAAGGCTTCCGCAAGAAACAAGTAAGAAAGGGGTGCTTAAAGAATGTCTTCCATGAAAGTTTTGAACATGGCCGGCGCAGAAGTCGGTACCGTGGAACTCAACGACGAGATCTTTGGCATCACGCCCAATCCCGTTGTTGTGCATGAGGTCGTGAAGAACCACCTCGCTAATTGCAGACAGGGCACCCAGAGCGCCCTCACCCGCGCCGAGGTTTCCGGCGGCGGCAGAAAGCCCTGGCGTCAGAAGGGTACCGGCCACGCCCGTCAGGGCAGCACCCGTGCTCCCCAGTGGACTCACGGCGGTATCGTGTTCGCTCCCAAGCCCCGCGATTACAGCTATGTGCTGAACAAGAAGGTCAAGCGCCTGGCGCTGAAGTCCGTCCTGTCCTCCAAGGCTGCCGAGGGCAAGCTGGTGGTCATCGACTCCATCAAGATGGACGCCATCAAGACCGCTGACTTCCGCAAGTTCCTGAACGCTGTCAAGGTGGACGGCAAGGCCGTCATTGTCACCCCTGAGGTGGACACCGTCATCGTCAAGAGCGCCCGCAATATCCCCGGCGTGCTGACCACCATTGCCAACCTGCTGAACGTGTATGACATCATCAACGCTCAGTATCTGGTCGTGGATCAGGCCGCCCTCGCCAAGATCGAGGAGGTGTACGCATAATGACCGCTTACGATATCGTCATTCGCCCCATCATCACCGAGCGTGCCATGGCTGGCGCTGCCGACAAGAAGTATGTCTTTGAGGTCGCCAAGTCCGCCGGCAAGGTTGAGGTCAAGAAGGCTGTTGAGGAGATCTTCGGCGTGAAGGTCGCTTCCGTCAACACCCTGAACGTCTCTGCCAAGGCCAAGCGCATGGGTGCCGGCCGTCCCGGTACCACCCGTGCTTGGAAGAAGGCCTATGTGACCCTGACCGCTGATTCTAAGACCATCGAGTTCTTCGAAGGCATGGTCTAAGGAAGGAGTAAAGCAGAATGTCTATTAAAACTTTTAAGCCGACGACTCCTTCCCGCCGTCAGATGACGGTCTCCGGTTTCGACGGCATTGACAAGAAGGCCCGTCCTGAGCCCAGCCTCACCGAGCCTCTGAAGAAGAGCGCCGGCCGCAACAGCTACGGCCGCATCACCGTCCGCCATCGCGGCGGCGGCAACAAGCGCAAGTATCGTATCATTGACTTCAAGCGCGACAAGGTTGGTTCTGCCACCGTGCTGCGTCTGGAGTATGACCCCAACCGCAGCGCCAACATCGCGCTCATCGAGTATGAGGACGGCGAGAAGCGTTACATCCTGGCGCCTGTCGGCCTGAAGGCCGGTCACAAGATCATGACCGGTCCCGAAGCTGATATCCTGCCCGGCAACGCTCTGCCTATTGCCAACATCCCCGTTGGTACCGTGATCCACAACATTGAGATGCATCCCGGCAACGGCGCTCAGCTGGTGCGTGCTGCCGGTACTGCCGCTCAGCTGATGGCTAAGGAAGGCAATGACGCTCAGATCCGTATGCCCTCCGGCGAGGTCCGCATCGTGCGTACCAACTGCTACGCCACCATCGGTCAGGTCGGCAACATCGAGCATGAGAACATCAACATCGGCAAGGCCGGCCGGAAGCGTCACATGGGTTGGCGTCCCACCGTCCGCGGTTCCGTCATGAACCCCAACGACCACCCCCACGGCGGCGGCGAGGGCCGCGCCCCTGTTGGCCGTTCCGGGCCTGTGACTCCTTGGGGCAAGCCCGCTCTGGGCTACAAGACCCGCAAGGGCAAGAATCCCACCAGCAAGTTTATCGTCAAGCGGCGTAACGAGAAGTAAGGAGGCAAAGGTAATATGAGCAGATCTGTTAAGAAAGGCCCTTATGTTGCCCCTGAGCTTCTCAAGCGCATCGAGGCAATGAACGAAAAGAACGAGAAGAAGGTCCTCAAGACCTGGAGCCGCAGCTCCACCATCTTCCCCGCTTTCGTTGGTCACACCATCGCTGTCCATGACGGCCGGAAGCACGTGCCCGTGTATGTCCAGGAGGACATGGTGGGTCACAAGCTGGGTGAGTTCGCTCCCACCCGCACCTTCCGCGGCCACGCCAAGGATAAATAATTGAAGGAGGATGCTGAACATGGAAAACAAGACTGCTAAAGCGTATCTGCGCTATGTCCGCATCTCTCCCCGCAAGGTTCAGATCGTCTGCGATCTGATCCGCGGTAAGGATGCCGGAACCGCTCTGGCCATTCTGGCACAGACCCCCAAGGCTGCTTCCGAGCCTCTGACGAAGCTGCTGAAGTCCGCCGTGGCCAATGCCGAGAACAACTTCGGCATGGACCCCGCCAAGCTGGTGGTGTCTGAGGTGTTCGCCACCCCCGGCCCCATCCTCAAGCGCATGATGCCCAGAGCTCAGGGCCGCGCTTATCGCATCAACAAGCGCACTTCTCACGTCACCATCGCCGTGACGGAAAAGGCATAAGAAAGGGAGGAGACAGTTTATGGGACAGAAAGTTAATCCCCATGGCCTGCGGGTCGGCGTCATCAAAGACTGGGATTCCCGTTGGTATGCCAGTGAAGAGAAGGTCGGCGACCTGATCGTTGAGGATCAGAAGATCCGTAAGTACCTGAAAAAGACCCTGTACGGTGCCGGCGTTCCCAAGATCGAGATCGAGCGTAGCAACGACACCGTTACCGTCTATCTGCATTGCGCCCGTCCCGGTGTGGTTATCGGCAAGGGCGGCGAGCAGATCGAGCAGTATCGTCTGGCTGTGGAGAAGATGATCGGCAAGAAGGTCAAGCTGAACATCGTGGAAGTCCGCAACCCCGATATGGACGCGCAGCTGGTTGCCGAGAACATCGCTCAGCAGCTGGAAAAGCGTATTTCTCACCGCCGTGCCATGAAGAACGCCATGGCCCGCGCCATGCGTGCCGGCGCCAAGGGCATCAAGTGCTGCTGCTCCGGCCGTCTGGGCGGCCGCGAGATCGCCGGCGTTGAGCATTATCATGAGGGTACCATCCCCCTGCAGACCATCCGCGCCGACATTGAGTACGGCTTCGCGGAGGCTGCCACCACCTTCGGCCGCATCGGCGTGAAAGTGTGGATCTACAAGGGCGAGGTTCTCTCTCAGACCCTGCGTACCACTCCCCGCACCATGGACACCTCCAAGCCCTATCAGGAGCGTCGTGAGCGTCGTCCCCGCCGTGACGGCGACCGTCGCGGTGGCTTTGGCGGCGACCGCCGCAACGGCGGCTTCAACCGCGACCGTCAGGGCGGCTTCAACCGTCAGGGCGGTGCCGAGCGTCGTCCTCAGGGCGGCTTCCGGCCCAACACCAATCGTCCTGCTGCTCCCGCAGCTCCCGCTAAGGAAGGAGGAGCCAACTAATGTTAATGCCTAAGAGAGTCAAGTTCCGCCGTATGCAGCGGGGCCGCATGACTGGTAAAGCCACCCGTGGCAACACCGTTTCTTACGGTGAGTATGGTCTGATGGCTCTGGAACCCGGCTGGGTCAAGAGCAATCAGATCGAAGCAGCCCGTATCGCCATGACCCGTTATACCAAGCGTGGCGGTCAGGTCTGGATCAAAATTTTCCCCGACAAGTCCGTCACCATGCGTGCCGCCGACTCCCGTATGGGTTCCGGTAAAGGTACGCCTGAGTACTGGGTCGCCGTGGTGAAGCCCCAGCGTATCATGTTTGAGATCGCTGGTGTTCCTGAGGAGACCGCCCGCGAGGCTCTGCGTCTGGCCAGCCACAAGCTGCCCATCAAGACGAAGATCGTTGCCCGCACCGAGGAAGCAGGTGAGTAAGATGAAGGCAAATGAAATCCGTAAGATGAGCGCCGAGCAGCTCAATGAGAAGCTGACCGGCCTGAAGAAGGATCTGTTCATGCTCCGGATGCAGCACGCAACCAACCAGCTGGACAATCCCGTTAAGATCCGTGAAGTGAAGCACGATATTGCCCGAGTCAAGACCGTGCTGGCGGAGCTCGCCGCTTCCGATAAGCAGTAAGAAGGAGGGAAACGAGAATGAACGAAGTTAGAACTTCCTCCCGCAAGACCCGGGTAGGCAAAGTCGTTTCCGACAAGATGGATAAGACCGTGGTCGTGGCTGTGTCCGACCGTGTCGCCCATCCTCTGTACAAGAAGATCGTCGGCCGTACCTATAAGCTGAAGGCTCACGATGAAAACAATGCCTGCGGTATCGGCGATACCGTGAAGGTGATGGAGACCCGCCCCCTGTCCAAGGACAAGCGCTGGCGCGTGGTCGAGATCATCGAGAAGGCGAAGTAAGGAGGTGCCAGTATGATTCAGCAGGAAAGTTATTTGAAGGTTGCCGATAATACCGGCGCCAAGGAAATCAAGTGCATCCGCGTCCTGGGCGGCTCCACCCGGAAGTTCGGCAACATCGGCGACGTCATCGTGGCGTCTGTCCGTAAGGCCCAGCCCGGCGGCACCGTGAAGAAGGGCGAGGTTGTGAAGGCTGTTATCGTCCGCAGCGCCAAGGGCATCCGTCGCAACGACGGTACCTATGTCCGCTTCGACGACAACGCCGCTGTCCTCATTAAGGACGACAAGAACCCCAGAGGTACCCGTATCTTTGGGCCTGTGGCTCGTGAGCTGCGCGACAAGGATTACATGAAGATCCTGTCTCTGGCTCCCGAAGTGATTTGATGGAGGGCTCGAACAATGGCTATGAACATTAAGAAGGGCGATACCATCGTCGTCCTGTCCGGCAAGGACAAGGGCAAGCAGGGCAAGGTGCTTGGCACCGTCCCCAAGAGCAGCAAGATCGTGGCTGAGGGCATCAACATGGTGACCTGCCACGTCAAGCCCCGCCGTCAGGGCGAAGAGGGCGGCATCGTCAAGCGCGAGGCTGCCATCGCCGCCTGCAAGGTACAGGTCGTCTGCCCCAAGTGCAATAAGGGCACCCGCATTGCTCACAAGATCGAGGGCGACAAGAAGATCCGCGTGTGCAAGCACTGCGGTGCAGAACTGTAAGAAAGGAGCGAGTTAACAAATGGCAAGATTGAAAGAACAGTATAAGGCCGAAGTTGCTCCCGCTCTGATGAAGCAGTTCGGTTACAAGTCCGTCATGCAGATCCCCAAGATCGACAAGGTCGTTATCAACGTAGGCTGCGGCGAGGCTCGTGAAAACGCAAAGGTGCTGGACAACGTTGTGGGCGATTTGGGCAAGATCACCGGCCAGAAGGCCGTCATCACCCGCGCTCGCAAGTCCATCGCAAACTTCAAGCTCCGTGAGGATATGCCCATCGGCGCCAAGGTCACCCTCCGCGGCGACAAGATGTGGGAGTTCCTGGATCGTCTGTTCAACGTGGCTCTGCCCCGTGTCCGTGACTTCCAGGGCATCAACCCCAACGCCTTTGACGGCCGCGGCAACTATGCCATGGGCATCAAGGAGCAGCTGATCTTCCCTGAGATCGAGTACGACAAGATCGACAAGATCCGCGGCATGGACATCATCATTGTCACCACCGCCCAGACCGATGAAGAAGGCCGCGCCCTGCTGCAGCAGGTTGGCGCTCCCTTCGCCCGCTAAGGAGGAAGACAGTAATGGCAAAGACTTCTATGAAGATCAAGCAGGCCCGTCCTGCCAAGTTCTCCACCCGCAAGTACAACCGCTGCAAGCTGTGCGGCCGTCCCCATGCCTATCTCCGGAACTACGGCGTCTGCCGTATCTGCTTCCGCGAGCTGGCGTACAAGGGCGAGATCCCCGGCGTGCGTAAGGCTTCTTTCTAAAAAAATGATATGGCGCGGCAAAAAAACCTTGACGAATGGAAATTTGTCTGGTATGCTAAAAAAATGGGGCATTTTTTAGGAAATGCGCCCATTGCGCCATGTTCAGAAGTGTTTTGAAGGAACCTGGCATTTCACTCTTTAACAAAGGCCTTTGATATGGGGCCTTGTTAATACGGATGGCGAAAGGTCATGACGAATTGGGCACCACGCGCGAGCGGACTGCTCCATTCGCCATGATACCTCGCTGCCGAAGCGGTCTTTGACCGCAACTCTATAAATAGGAGGAACAATCCATGCATATCACCGATCCTGTTGCGGATATGCTGACCCGCGTCCGCAACGCCAACAACGCAAAGCACGAAACCGTGGATGTCCCCGCTTCCAACATGAAGAAGAGCATCGCTCAGATTCTGCTGGATGAGGGCTACATCAAGAGCTTCACCGTGGAGGACGACGGCCTGCAGGGCATGATCCACATCACGCTGAAGTACAACGCCGGCAAGGAGAAGGTCATCACCGGTCTCCGCCGTGTGTCCAAGCCCGGTCTGCGCGTTTACGTGGGTGCCGATGAGCTGCCCCGCGTGCTCCGTGGCCTGGGTATCGCCATCATCTCTACGTCCAAGGGCGTCATGACCGACAAGAAGGCCCGCGAGGCTCATGTCGGCGGTGAGGTCCTGGCATTCGTCTGGTAAGGAGGGTATTGAACAATGTCTCGAATTGGTAGAATGCCCATTACCGTTCCCGCCGGTGTCACCGTGAACATTGCCGAGGGCAATGTGGTCACCGTCAAGGGACCCAAGGGCGAGCTGACTCAGAGCCTGCGGCCTGAGATGATCATTAAGCAGGAAGGTACGACGATCACCGTGGAACGTCCTTCCGACGATAAGCTGCACCGCAGCGTTCACGGCCTGACCCGCACTCTGCTCCACAACATGGTCGTCGGCGTGACCGAGGGCTTCAAGAAGGAGCTGGATGTTAACGGTGTCGGTTACCGTGTTGCCAAGGAAGGCACCAATCTGGTCATGAACCTTGGTTATTCCCACCAGGTGATCGTTCCTGAGATTCCGGGTATCACCATTGAGGTTCCGGGTCCCAATAAAATCATCATTCATGGATGCGACAAGCAGGCTGTCGGCCAGTTTGCTGCCGAGGTCCGCGAGAAGCGTCCTCCCGAGCCTTACAAGGGCAAGGGCATCAAGTATACTGACGAGGTCATCCGCCGCAAGGTTGGTAAGACCGGCGCCAAGAAGTAAGGAGGTGTGCCGATATGATTACTAGACCGAATACCAATAAGCAGCGCATGAAGCGCCATAAGCGCGTGCGCGCCAAGATCTCCGGCACTCCCGTGTGCCCCCGTCTCAACGTGTTCCGCAGCGAGGCCAACATCTACGCCCAGATCATCGATGATGTAAACGGCGTGACGCTGGTTTCCGCTTCCTCTCTGGACAAGGCCATCGAAGGTTACGGCGGCAATGTGGCCGCTGCCACCGCTGTTGGCAAGCTGGTTGCTGAGCGTGCTCTGGCCAAGGGCATCGAGAACGTTGTTTTCGACCGCGGCGGTTACCTGTATCACGGCCGTGTGCAGGCTCTGGCTGAGGGCGCCCGCGAAGGCGGCCTGAAATTCTAAGGGAGGAGGAAACGAGAAATGGCAAGATTTGAAAGAGAACAGAGCGAGTATATCGAAAAGCTCGTTTACCTCAACCGTGTTTCCAAGACCGTCAAGGGCGGCCGTGTCATGAAGTTCTCCGCGCTGATGGTCGTGGGCGACGGCAAGGGCAAGGTCGGCTATGGTCTGGGCAAGGCCGCTGAGGTTCCTGAGGCAATCCGCAAGGGCCTCGAATCCGCCAAGAAGAACATGATCACCGTGACCATGTCCGGCAGCACCATTCCTCATGAGACCATCGGTGAGGCTGGCGCAGGCCGCGTGCTGATGAAGCCCGCTGCCCCCGGTACCGGCATCATCGCCGGCGGCGCTGTGCGTGCCGTCGTCGAAGCCGCAGGCATCAAGGACATCCGTTCCAAGTGCCTGCGTTCCAACAACCCCAACAATGTCGTCGCTGCCACCTTCCAGGGCCTGAAGAATATGCGCGGCCCTGAGGATGTCGCCCGGATCCGCGGCAAGAGCGTCGAAGAGATCGTGGGTTAAGGAGGCGCTGAATTATGGCTAAGAATTTAACGATCAAGCTCGCTAAGAGCCTGAATGGCCGCCTGGAAAAGCAGGTTGCCACCGCACATTCCCTGGGCCTGCGTAAGATCGGTGACATCACCGTGCAGCCCGACAACGATCAGACCCGCGGCAAGATCGCCAAGATCGGCTACCTGCTGCAGGTTACCGAAGAGCAGTAAGGAGGACGGAATCATGAAATTGAGCGAACTGTCTCCCGCTGAGGGCTCCGTCCGTCAGGCATACCGCAAGGGCCGGGGCGCCGGCAGCGGCAACGGTAAGACCGGCGGCCGCGGCCACAAGGGCCAGAAGGCCCGTTCCGGCGGCAAGATCCGGATCGGCTTCGAAGGCGGCCAGATGCCTCTGGCCCGCCGTCTGCCCAAGCGCGGCTTCAACAACATTTTCGCAACCCCGCTGGAGATCATCAACCTGAACGCACTGAACGCCTTTGAGGATGGTGAGGTTGTCAACGCCGAGGCTCTGCTGGCCAAGGGCATTCTGTCCAAGTGCGAGTATGGCTTCAAAGTTCTGGGCAACGGCAAGGTCACCAAGAAGGTCACTGTCGAGGCTTCTGCTTTCTCCGCTTCTGCCAAGGAGGCTATCGAGGCAGCTGGCGGAAAGGCAGAGGTGAAGTAAAATGATCCAAACTATTCGCAAGGCATGGGGCATCCCCGAACTGCGGAAAAAGATCATCTTTACTCTCCTGATCCTTCTGATTTTCCGTCTCGGCAACGCAATTATGGTGCCGTATATCAATACGGACGCCCTGAAGCTGCAGATGGATCTGTGGGGTACCGGCCTGCTGGGTCTGTACAACGTGATGAGCGGCGGCGCATTCGGTACGGCTACCGTATTCGCCCTGAGCATCCAGCCCTATATCAACAGCTCCATCATCATTCAGCTGCTGACGGTTGCAATCCCCGCTCTGGAGCGCCTGGCCCGTGACGGCGGTGAAGAAGGCAAGAAGAAGATCCAGTCCATTACCCGTTACGCCACGGTGGCCATCGCCATTCTTCAGGCCATCGGCTACTACTTCATGATGAAGAACTACAGCCTGCTGGAGCAGGACGGTATCTGGGTGGCGCTGGTTATCATCGTGACCCTGATCGCAGGTTCTTCCTTCGTGATGTGGATGGGCGAGCAGGTCACCGAGTTCGGTGTGGGCAACGGCATTTCCATCATCCTGTTTGCCGGTATTCTGGCCCGGATCCCCAACATGATTTCCAGCATGATCGACGGCGTCCAGAGATGGTCCGCCATCAAGGCCGGTACCCTGACTGTGGACACCCTGACCGCTGCCGGTTACACCGACACGCAGGCACAGGCCTATCTGGACAGCGCACTGTCTCCCTGGGGCATCGTGCTGCTGATCATCGGTATGCTGGCTCTGATCATGTTCATTGTCTTTATCAATGATGCTGAGCGCCGCATTCCCGTGCAGTACGCCAAGCGTCAGGTGGGCCGCAAGATGTACGGCGGCCAGAGCAGCACCCTGCCCATGAAGGTGAATATGTCCGGCGTTCTGCCTGTCATCTTCGCCCAGAGCATTGCTTCTCTGCCCATCACCATCTGGACTTTCATCGGGATCCCCAAGGAAGGCACCGTGTCCTACAGCATTTATAACGCCATTGATACCAAGTCCGTCATCTACATGGTGGTGTACTTTATCATGATCATTGGCTTCAGCTATTTCTATTCCAGCATCCAGTTCAACCCCGTGGAGATCGCCAACAACCTGAAGAAGCAGGGCGGGTTCATTCCGGGCTTCCGTCCCGGCCAGCCCACCGTGCAGTTCATTCAGAAGGTTCTGGGGCGGATCACCCTGTTCGGCGCCATCTATCTGGGCATCGTTGCCATCTGCCCCCTGATCGTGGGTAAGATCATCAACAACGGATCTCTGGCCATCGGCGGCACCTCCGTCATCATCGTTGTCGGTGTGGCGCTGGAAACCGTGAAGGCTCTGGAGAATCAGATGCTGATGCGTCAGTACAAGGGCTTCCTGGAGTAAGAAAGGAAAGGCGCATTTATCATGAAAATGATTCTGTTAGGCGCCCCCGGCGCCGGTAAGGGTACGCAGGCCGAGCGTTTGTGCAAGGTTCTGGAGATCCCTACCATCTCTACTGGCAACATCCTGCGGGCCGCCGTGAAGAACGGCACCCCCACCGGCCTGAAGGCCAAGGCCTTCATGGACGCAGGCAAGCTGGTTCCCGATGAGGTCATCATCGGCATCATCACCGAACGTCTGGCCGAGGATGACTGCAAGAACGGCTACATTCTGGACGGGGTGCCCCGCACCATCGCTCAGGCTGAAGCCATGGAGAAAGCCGGAATCAACTTTGACGCCGTTGTTTCCATTGAGGTCGCTGACGAAGTGATCATGGAACGCATGAGCGGCCGCCGGGTCTGTGAATCCTGCGGCGCCAGCTACCATCTGGTGGCTGTCCCCCCCAAGGTGGCGGGCGTGTGCGACAGCTGCGGCGGCAAGCTTGTCCAGCGCAAAGATGATGCCCCCGAAACGGTGAAAGACCGTCTCGCGGTCTATCATAAGGAGACTGAGCCTCTGAAGGACTTTTACGCCCAGCGCGGTCTCCTGAAGTCTGTGGAAAATCAGCCCTCTGTGGAGGCCACGACAGCGGCCATCCTCAAGGCCCTGGGGAGATGAGCAAATGATTACGCTCAGATCCGCACATGAGATCGAACTAATGCGCCGGGCGGGAAAAATTACCGCGGCTGCCCGTGCTTATGCAGGGGAATTGGTAAAGCCCGGCGTAACAACCCAGGAGATCGACAGGGCAGTGGAGCATTTCATCCGCAAGCAGGGTGCAGTTCCCTCCTTCCTCCATTATCAAGGCTATCCGGCCAGCGTCTGTATCAGCGTCAACGACGAGATCATCCACGGTATTCCGGGACCACGGGTACTGCAGGAGGGCGATATCGTCAGCTGTGATGTAGGCGCGTATATCGGAGGATTCCACGGGGACTGTGCAGCGACCTTCGCATGTGGCAAGATCTCTCCGGAAGCGCAGGACCTGATCGACGTGACCAGGCAGAGCTTCTTCGAGGGGATCAGGTTCGCAAAGGAAGGCTATCGCCTGTATGATATTTCCGCAGCGATCCAGACTTATGTGGAGAGTCACGGCTACTCCATCGTCCGGGAATACGTCGGCCACGGTGTCGGCGCCCAGATGCATGAGCCGCCGGAGATCCCCAACTACGGTCATCCCGGTCGGGGGCCCAGGCTCCTGCGGGGCATGACCCTTGCGATTGAACCCATGGTGAATGCCGGTACTGCGGCCATCCGCCAGATGCCGGACGGCTGGACCGTTCGGACAGCGGACGGCAAGTGGGCGGCGCACTATGAAAATACAGTCCTCATCACCGACGGGGAGCCTGAGATCCTGACGGCTCCCGCCATCTGAGGGTAGCAACTGTATGGAGATCGCAAAATCAGATATTGTTCGTTCCGATGCCGGCAGGGATCAGGGAAAGCTCTTCATCGTTCTTGCAGTGGAGGGGGAGTACCTCCTGCTGGCGGACGGAAAAGGACGCAGGGTGGAAGCGCCCAAGCGCAAAAAGCGCAGACACGTGCTTTTTGTGTCGGAGGACAGCAGCCGCCTTGCGGATAAGATCAAACGCAGCGAGAAGATCACCAACAGTGAACTTCGCAGGACACTCGCGGCTTACCGCGGGGAAGTCCAACCGGACCAGGAGGGATAACGTTTGGCAAAATCCGACATGATCGAAGTGGAAGGTGTTGTGGTGGAGTCTCTGCCCAATACGACTTTCCAGGTGGACATTGGTAATGGCCACATGATTCTGGCACACATCTCCGGTAAACTCAGAATGAATTTCATCAGGATCTTGCCCGGCGATAAGGTCACCGTGGAGATGTCTCCCTATGACCTGACCCGCGGCCGGATCACCTGGCGCAGCAAATAAGCTCCGCCCGGCGAAATTTAGACACAAAACGCTGAAAGGAAGGTTACAAACTTATGAAGGTAAGACCGTCCGTGAAGCCCATGTGCGAGAAGTGCAAGGTTATTCGCCGCAAAGGCCGTGTTATGGTGATTTGCGAGAACCCCAAGCACAAGCAGCGCCAGGGCTAAGATTGATTGGAGGTTAAAAAGTATGGCACGTATTGCCGGTATTGACCTGCCCAAGGATAAGCGCGTTGAAATTGGCCTGACCTATATCTATGGTATCGGCCGCAAGAGCGCAAAGGACATCCTGGAAAAGGCCGGGGTCAACCCTGACACCCGCGTGAAGGATCTGACTGACGCCGAGGAGCAGAAGCTCCGTGACGTGATCGACGATTATATCGTTGAAGGCGACCTGCGCCGCCAGACCGCTCTGGACATCAAGCGTCTCAGCGAGATCGGCTGCTATCGCGGTATGCGTCATCGCAAGGGCCTGCCCGTCCGCGGCCAGCGCAGCAAGACCAATGCACGCACCCGCAAGGGTCCCAAGAAGACCATCGCAAATAAGAAGAAGTAAGAAAGGAGAACAGCAATGGCACAGGCAAAGAAAGTCATCCGCCGTCGGCGGGAAAAGAAGAACATTGAGCGCGGCCAGGTCCATATCCGTTCTTCTTTCAACAACACCATGGTAACCGTTACCGATACTCAGGGCAACGCCATCTCCTGGGCTTCCTCCGGCGGACTGGGTTTCCGCGGCAGCAAGAAGTCCACTCCCTTTGCAGCTCAGACGGCCGCTGAGACCGCTGCACGCGCTGCTATGGAGCATGGCCTGAAGACCGTTGAGGTCTTCGTCAAAGGCCCCGGTCAGGGCCGTGAGGCTGCTATCCGGGCACTGCAGGCTGTGGGTCTGGAAGTGACGATGATTAAGGACGTCACCCCCATCCCCCACAACGGCTGCCGTCCCCCGAAGCGCCGCCGCGTCTAATCGAAAGAGGAGGTAACAAGCAATATGGCTAAGAATATGCAGCCCATCGCGAAGCGCTGCAAGGCTCTGGGCATTTCTCCTGCCGAAATGGGTTATGCGAAGAAGACCACCAATCGCAACCCCGGCGGTCAGATGCGTAAGAAGAAGAGCGAATACGGTATCCAGCTGGCTGAAAAGCAGAAGGTTAAGTTCATCTATGGTATTCTGGAAAAGCAGTTCCACGCTTACTATGAGAAGGCTGCCACTGCTTCCGGCAAGACCGGTGACAACCTGCTGATCCTGGTTGAGCGCCGTCTGGATAACGTTGTTTATCGTCTGGGTCTCGCCGCTACCCGCCGTCAGGCTCGTCAGCTGGTGAGCCACGCCCACTTCACCGTCAACGGCAAGAAAGTCAACATCCCCTCTTATCTGGTGAAGGCCGGCGATGTCATCGAAGTTGCTGAAAGCAGCCGTTCTTCCGAGCTGTTCAAGCGCCTCGTTGGTGAAAATGCTCCCATCACCCTGCTGCCCGCATGGCTGGAGCGTGAAAAGGGTACCCTGAAGGGTACGGTCGCTCACATCCCCACCCGCGAGGAGATCGATACTCCGGTGGAGGAGCACCTCATCGTCGAGTTGTACTCCAAGTAATTGGGAGGATACCCTCGAAAAATGGTACGAACTGCAAGCGGCACGCGGCTTGACCGCGTGACCGCAATGACAAGATGAAGGAGGGTAACCGCATGATCGAAATTGAGAAGCCCCAGATCGAGTGTATCGAAACCCCGGCAGACATCACCTATGGCAAGTACGTGGTAGAACCTCTGGAGCGCGGCTACGGCACGACTCTTGGCAACGCTTTGCGCCGCATCCTGCTTTCCTCTCTGCCCGGTACTGCGCCGACCACAATTAAGATCGACGGCGTTCAGCACGAGTTTTCCACCATCCCCGGCGTAAAAGAGGATGTGACGGAGATCGTACTGAATATCAAGGGTTTGCTGACCAAGCTGCATGGCGATTCCGGCAAGACTGTCTATATCGAGGCAGTCGGCCCCTGCACCGTGACTGCCGGCGATATCAAGGCCGATGGCGAGGTGGAGGTTCTGAATCCGGATCTGCACATTGCGACTCTGGACAGCGGTGCCACATTGAACATGGAGATCACCCTCTCCCATGGCCGGGGCTATGTGCCTGCCGACCGTAATAAGCCTACGCAGAATGTCATCGGCACAATTGCCGTGGACTCTATCTACACCCCCGTCAAGAAGGTCAACTACACTGTAGAGCCTACCCGCGTGGGTACCTCCAGCGACTTCGACAAGCTGACGCTGGAAGTCTGGACCGACGGAACGATCTCCGCGCGGGACGCTGTGTCTCTGGGCGCGAAGATCCTCTGCGACCACTTTACACTGTTTACCGACCTCTCTGAAAATGTGGGCAGCAAGCCCACTGTGGTGGAGAAGGCGGAGGCCCAGCGCGATAAGGTGCTGGAGATGACCATCGAGGAGCTGGATCTCTCCGTCCGCAGTTTCAACTGCCTCAAGCGCGCCAACATCAATACCGTTGAGGACTTGATTTCCAAGACCGAGGACGAGATGATGAAGGTTCGTAATCTGGGCCGCAAGTCCCTGGAAGAGGTTATCAACAAGCTGGCCATGATGGGACTGCATCTGGCTGACGAGGAGAACAATTAAATTTTCCGTTGGGATGATTTTCCCGACGAACCAAAATCCTTACAAGGAGGAGAACCGAAATGCCCGGAACTCGGAAACTTGGCAAGACTACCGACCAGCGCATGGCGATGCTGCGTCAGCAGGTCACTGATTTCCTGGACAACGGCAAGATGGAGACCACCATCACCCGTGCCAAGGAGATCAAGCCCATGGCTGAAAAAATGATTACCCTGGGTAAGAAGGCTGATCTGGCCGCTTATCGTCAGGCCATGGCTTTCATCACCCGCGAGGACGTCTGCAAGAAGATCTTCAAGGAGATCGCACCTAAGTATGCAGAGCGCAACGGCGGCTATACCCGCATTATCCGCACTGGCGTTCGCCGCGGCGACGCTGCTGAGACCGCTATCATCGAGCTTGTCTGATTTTGTCAGACAGCTGTGAGCGCGGACAGGCACACAGCCGGTTTACGGTCTCTGTACAGAGAGCTTTGTAATTGCCGCTGTGTGACTGTGCGGCAGGTGAGTTCCCCATAGGGAGCTGCCTGCGCGGAAAAGAATAAAAAAGGATCCATTGTCATGTAAGATGTCTCGAGAGCATGACAATGGATCTTTTTATTTGCCAATATTACTGTCAGAAATGGCACAGAAGCCGCATACAGGCGAATTCAATATTGGGATGCCCCCCCCCACACACGGCGAACCACTGAAGCAGCACAGACCCTTCTATACTGCTCAAAGGGTCATTCTTCACACAAGCTTGCCAGCCCTGGTTTCTTGCGCCATAAAATCCCAAAACACCTGAGCCGAGAGCGGTAAGATACAGCAGAAAAAATATGCGCTGGGAGTTTTCCAGCGCATATTTTTAGTTATTAGAAAGGTGCTGCCAGACCCGTGAACAGAGGGACGCAAAGGCATCAGCCGCCGAGATATGCCTTCTTGATGGCGGGGGAGGCCAGTAGCTCCGCGCCGGTGCCGGTGGTGACGATCTTGCCGGTTTCCAGAACATAGCCGCGGTTGGCCACGCTGAGGGCCGCCTGTGCGTTCTGTTCCACCAGCAGAATGGTAGTGCCGGCCTTGTGGAGTTCCTTGATGATGTCAAAGATCTGCTCCACCAGAATGGGGGCAAGGCCCATGGAAGGCTCGTCCAGCATCAGCAGCTTGGGATTGGACATCAATGCCCGGCCCATAGCCAGCATCTGCTGCTCGCCGCCGGAAAGCGTACCGGCAACCTGCTTGCGCCGCTCTTTCAGACGGGGGAACTGCTCAAACACACGCTCCATATCTGCGGAGATGTTGCCGCCCTTCCGGGAGAACGCACCCATGTCCAGATTTTCCTGAACCGTCATCTGGAGGAAAACGCGGCGGCCCTCCGGCACCAGAGCCAGCCCCTTGGAAACCACCTTGTGGCTGGGAACGTGGTTCAAGGACTCACCCATGAATTCAATGCCGCCGGTCTTGCTGCGTAAAAGGCAGGCGATGGTATTCAGCGTGGTGGACTTACCGGCGCCGTTGGCGCCGATCAGGGTCACAATCTCGCCCTCATTGACTTCAAAGGAAATGCCCTTGATGGCGTGAATACTGCCGTAATAGACGTTGATATCGTCAACTTTCAGAATGGTACTCATACTCACGCCTCCTTCTGTTTGCCCAGATAGGCCTCAATGACCACCGGGTTGGACTGGATCTCCGCAGGGCTGCCCTTGGCGATGACCCGGCCGAAGTTCAACACGCAGATGCCCTCACAGATATTCATGACCAGATTCATGTCGTGTTCGATCAGAAGCACGGCGATCTGGAAGGTATCCCGGATCTTGCGGATGTTTTCCATCAGCTCCGCAGTTTCGGAGGGGTTCATGCCGGCAGCAGGCTCGTCCAGCAGCAGCAGGGAGGGGTTGGTGGCCAGTGCGCGGACGATCTCCAGACGGCGCTGCGCGCCGTAGGGCAGGGAACCGGCCTTGACCCCGGCCAGATTTTCCATGTGGAACAGGCTCAGCAGTTCCAAAGCGCGGTCATGGGCAATCTTTTCCTCTTTCCAGAAGCCGGGGAGACGGAAAATGCCGCTGACCATACTGTAATGCATCTGGGTATCCATGGCCACCGTGACGTTTTCCTCCACGGTCAGGTTATTGAACAGACGGATGTTCTGGAAAGTACGGGCAATACCGGCGCGGTTTACCTGCGCGGTATTCATTTCATGGGTATCCTTGCCATCCAGCAGGATGGTGCCATGGGTGGGCTGATAAACCTTGGTCAGCAGGTTGAAGACAGTGGTTTTGCCCGCGCCGTTGGGGCCGATCAGACCGGCGATCTCCGTCCGGCCGATCATCAGGTTGAAATCGTCCACGGCCTTCAGACCGCCGAAGGTAATGCCCAGATTGATGCAGTTCAAAATGGGACGCTTGTCAATATCACGCTCCGGGATCACTGCGCCGGAGGGGACGGGAACCAGTTTGCCGAACATATCAGGCTGCCTCCTTTTCTTCCTTCTTGCCAGGCTTGAGACGGGCGAAGAAGCTCTTGAGGGTGGGGTTGTTGGTGGCCAGCATCACGAGGATCAGCACGATGGCGTACACCAGCATCCGGTAATCGGAGAACTGACGCAGCGCTTCGGGCAGAATGGTCAGAGCCGCAGCGGCAACAATGGAGCCGAGCATATTGCCAAGGCCGCCCAGCACCACGAACACCAGAATCAGAATGGAGGTGTTGAAGTCAAACTTGTTGGCCACGATGGTGGAATAGTTCATGGCGAAAAGCGTACCCGCTGCACCGGCCAGTGCAGCAGAGGTCACAAAGGCCATCAGCTTGTACTTGGTGATGTTCACGCCCACGCTTTCCGCGGCGATCCGGTTGTCGCGGATAGCCATAATGGCGCGGCCTGCACGGCTGTTCACCAGATTGAATACCACGATCAGCGTCACGATGACCAGAATAAAACCGGCCGTGAAGGAGGAGATCTTGGTGATGCTGCCAATGCCCATGGGGCCTGCGATGATGAGCTTTCCGCCCTCGCCCAGATCCGTCGTGTCACTGAGCAGGCTTGCATGAAGCCCGTCTGCATCCACGCCCAGATAGAAGTTGTTGAAAATACTCTTGATGATCTCGCCGAAAGCCAGCGTCACAATGGCCAGATAGTCGCCGTTGAGCCGCAAGACGGGGATGCCGATCAGCACGCCGGCAATGGCGGCAAATACGGCGCCGATCACCATGGCAACAGCCAGACGCAGGGGCACAGAGGAGATGGAGTCCTGTAAGGCCATGGCAGCGGCTGTGCCGGTAAAGGCGCCCATGCTCATGAAGCCTGCGTGGCCCAGAGACAGCTCGCCCAGCACGCCCACCGTCAGGTTCAGGGAGACGGCCATGACAACATAGGCGCAGATGGGAACCAGCATACCCTTCAGAGAGGAGCTCAGAGAGCCGTTCAGAGCCTGCAAAATGATGTAGGCGAGAATGACAACGCCATAGGTCAGGTAATTCCGCCGGGAGGTTTTGCTCAATGTTTTCAATTTAGACATGATCCACCTCACACTTTCTCACGGATCTGCTTGCCCAGCAGGCCGGCAGGCTTCACCAGCAGCACCACGATCAGCACGGCAAACACGATGGCATCGCTGAGCTGTGTGGAGATGTAGGCTTTGGTAAGAATCTCGATGATCCCCAGCAGCAATCCGCCCAGCAGAGCGCCGGGGATGGAGCCGATGCCGCCGAACACGGCTGCGGTAAAGGCCTTGATGCCGGGCATGGAGCCGGTGGTGGGAACCAGCGTGGGATATGCGGAGCAAAGCAGCACGCCGGCGATGGCCGCAAGGCCGGAGCCGATGGCAAAGGTCATGGAGATCGTGGAATTGACGTTGATGCCCATCAGCTGGGCTGCACCCTTATCCTCGGAGCAGGCGCGCATGGCCTTGCCCATTTTGGTCTTGCCGACAAATACGGACAGCGCCACCATGATGATCAGGCAGGCAACAATGGTCACGATGGTCACATAGGAGATCTTCAGCTGGCCGCCGAACAGCTCAATGCCGGTTGAGACAGCCTCATCGGAGGTGCCGTGGCTCACAGAGAAGAAAGAGGGGAACACCTTGGGGTTGGAGGTCCACAGCAGCAGGGCAGCGTTCTGGAGGAAGTAGCTGACGCCGATGGCGGTGATCAGCACCGCCAGAGAGGGAGCCGCCCGCAGCGGCTTATAGGCCAGCCGCTCCAGCACAATGCCCAGCACCGTGCAGACCACAACGGCCAGCAAAATGCCCACAACAGGGGGCAGAGAGTATTTTGAGACCGCAAAGAAGCAAACATAGGCGCCAACCATGATGACATCGCCGTGGGCGAAGTTCAGCATTTTGGCAATGCCATACACCATTGTGTAGCCCAAGGCGATGATGGCGTAAATACTGCCAAGGCTGATACCGCTGATCAGAAAGTTCAGAAAGCTCATTGACATACACCTCGTATCGTTGAGTTTGGAAGGGGAAACGGTCTCATTGGCGGGGTAAGGGCGTATCTGAAAAATACCGGCGAGTGCCGGTACTTTTCAGATACGCGCTGAAACCCCGAGACCGGAGGGGCGGGATACTGCCCCTCCGCCGGGATAAAAGAGTCTGATTAGTCGAGGCCGGCGTAAGCGCCGTCCTTGATGACCATGCCCTTAGGATCCTTGGACACGCGGCCGTTGGTGTCCCAGGTCATGCCGGTACCGGTCAAACCGTCGAAGGTCATGGAGGTGAACTGCTGGATCATCAGGTCGCAGAGGGTAGCGGCGTCCATGTCGGGGGTAGCGCCGGCAGCTTCCAGAGCCTGCTTGTAAGCATAAACGCAGTCATAAGCGTCAGCTGCAAACTGGTTGGGGACTTCGCCGTACTGCTCCTGATACTTCTGGACGAAAGCCTGAGTGCGCTCGTCGGAGGAGTCCGCATTGAAGGGGGTCAGCAGCATGACGCCCTCAGCAAGAGAGGTGTCGAAGCCGTCCAGAGTCAGGATGCCGTCCATGCCGTCCACGCCGAACCAGTCAGGAGCGTAGCCCATGCTCTTGGCCTGCGTGAAGATCAGGGAAGCGGGCTGATAGTACATGGGCAGGAACACCAGCTCAGCGCCCTTGCTCTGGGCGTCAGCCAGCTGCACGGAGAAGTCGGTGTCGTTGCCATCAGCGAAGGTGGTGTCGGAAACAACCTCAATGCCCTTCACAGCAGCCTCAGCAGTAAAGGTATCGTGGATGCCCTTGGAGTACACGTCGTCGTTTTTCCAGATCACGGCAACTTTGGTAGCCAGACCTTTTTCGGAAATATAGTCGGCGGAAGCGGAACCCTGGTTGGGGTCGGTGAAGCACATCTGGAACATATCGTCCTTGCCGTCGGTGGTAGCCTCAGAGGAAGCGGAAGGAGTCAGGCCGAAGATGCGGTCCTCGTTGTTCAGAACGGAGGTAGCCTCGCAGGGCTTGGTGGTAACGGAGCCCAGAGAGATCTGCATACCCCAGTCCTTCAGGGCGTTGTAGGCGTTGACCGCCTTTTCAGCGTCGTGCTGGTCGTCCTCATACTTCAGCTCGAACTGGATAGCGCCGCCCTCGGCGTTGATCTCGTCCACAGCGATCTGAGCGCCGTTCTTGACAGCGTTGCCGTAAATAGCGGCGCCGCCGGTCAGAGGAGCCGTGCCGCCCAGCTTGAAGGCTGCGCCGGTAGCGGTGGAACTGGAATCAGAACTGTCGGATGCGCTGGAATCGGAATTGCTGGAGTCGGAACCGGCATTGCTGGAACCGCCGCAGGCAGCCAGACTGAACACCATGGCTGCGGCCATCACAAAGGCCAAAACTTTCTTTTTCATATGGAATCTCCTTCTCATCAAAATATTGACAAATGTTATATAGGGGCTTCCACTTGCTCCGACGGCCGTGCGGAGCGAGGGGAAGTCATACAAAAAGCGGCCCCGCCACTGGCGGAGCCGCTTTACTGTATCAAACAGTTAAATTGCGAACTCACAACACCAGGGCGTTTTGCTTTTACCAATTACCAGTACCAGACCTGCCAGTACCAGAATAGCAAGCAGGGTTACCAGACGCAGGCCCAGCAGTACGATCAGGCCATAAATAATAATGGACGCCACAAGAATGGCGTCCAGAACAGCGATGATACCATTGTCAGCAGAATGCGCGCAGGAAGTACCAGCGTTCGCACAGGGAGCGGACGCAGACGTATGAGACGTATGAGACTTATAATAACGATCAAATTTCATCTGAATACGCTCCTTCCTGTCTGATTGATGGGCTTATTGTACCCCCCGGCGGCCGGATTGTCAACAGGAAGCGCTATGTTAAAATGGATAAAGATACGTCGGAACTCACAAAAATCTGACGGTATTTTGCACAAAACGCCAGATGCCCGTTGGAAAAACCGGGGCGGAAATCCTGCTGAACTGCGGGAAAGCACGCTCCGGCTGCCGTGTGTATACGCGTCCGGCGGCGCAAAACCGCTTGCGGGCAGGCACGGAACGCGGTATAATGAAAAAAACGATAGCAGGAGGGGTTTGATGTTTACGTTCAACCATTTTAATTTTAATGTGACGGATCTGGAGCGTTCTCTGGCGTTTTACCATGAAGCGCTGGGACTGGAGCCGGTGCGCCGGAAGGAAGCCGCTGACGGCAGCTTTACCCTGACCTATCTGGGAGACGGCAAAACGGACTTCACGCTGGAGCTGACATGGCTGCGGGATCATCCCCAGAAGTATGATCTGGGTGAGTGCGAATTCCATCTGGCCATGGCTGTGGAGGATATGGAAAAGGCCCATGCGCTCCACGAAAAGCTGGGCTGTATCTGTTATGAGAATCCCGCCATGGGCATTTACTTCATCTCCGATCCGGACGGATACTGGATCGAGATCGTGCCAGCCAGATAAGGAGATCTGCCATGACCAACTGCGAGGAGTGCGTCTATTACGAGTACGACCCGGAAACGGACACCAATTACTGCGAAGCGGATCTGGACGAGGACGATATGGAGCGGTTTCTGCGTTCCGCCAATGATGCCTGTCCCTTTTACCGCCCCGGAGACGAATACCGCACGGCGCGGCGGCAGTGAGCGCCCGAAAGCCGGGATCACCCCCGGCTTTTCTTCGGCGGCGCATCCGTGAGGCATGAAAAAGGGACAGGCTGCATACTTTATAGCAAGGCGTCGGACAGGCTGGCGGAGGCTGCCCGTCTTGGCGAAGATTTCACTTGACGCATCGGCGGAAGTCTGTTATTCTGGGAACGTAAAAGGGAGTAGCTCACGCCGGGGGCGTTGTGCGGTTCGTCATCCCGGATGAACAGCCTGAACCGTATGAGAAGAAGCGAGACTTTTGCCGTTTGGACGCGGCAGGAGTGTCGCTTTTGTCGTTTTCCAAAGAAATTTGTCTTGAGGGGGAACTCTATGAAAACCGTTGCGCTGTTGATTTTCATTGCGGTGTATGTGCTGCTGCTTCTGCTGCCCAATTATCGGGCAATTTCGGCGCTGGCTGCTGCTGCCGTCTTTGTCCTGCTGGGGATCGTGCCGCTGGGCGAGATCGCGGGAGCCGTGGACTGGAACGTGCTGCTGATGCTGGCAGGCACCATGGGAACCGTGGATCTCTTTATCCGCTCCAATATGCCCAACCGCCTGTCAGACCGTCTGGCTGCCCTGCTGCCCAGCGTCAAGTGGCTCATCATTGCGCTGGCGTTGTTTGCGGGCCTTGTGTCCGCCTTTGTGGACAATGTGGCCACTGTGCTGATGCTGGCCCCGGTGGGAATGGCCATTGCCAAAAAGCTGAAGATTTCCCCAGTGGCGCCGATTCTGACCATTGCCGTCAGCTCCAATTTGCAGGGAGCCGCCACGCTGGTGGGCGATACCACGTCCATCCTGCTGGCCGGGCATATGGGACTGGATTTTATGGACTTCTTCGCCTATGAGGGACGGCCCGGTATGTTCTGGGTCGTGGAGGTCGGCGCGCTGGTGACGGTGCCGGTGATGCTGCTTCTCTTCCGAAAGGAGAAGGGAAAGCTCTACGGCGCAGAGCTGACACCGGTAACAGACTATCTGCCTACCGGGCTGCTGCTGGGAACGGTGGCTTCCCTGATTGCCGCCTCCTTTGTCCCGGATAAGCCGGAAATCACCAACGGCGTGATCTGCATGGCCTTCTTTCTGGTGGGGCTGATTCTGGAAGCCGTCCGGGGACGCCTGACGGCGAACGTGGCGGCGGATGTGATGAAGGCCATCGACTATGAGACGCTGGCGCTGCTGACGGGGTTGTTTGTGGTGATCCACGGCATTGAGCGGGCAGGCATTATCGACGATATCAGCCACATCATCACGAGCCTTGGCGGCGGAAGCCTCTTCCTGACCTATACCATCATTGTCTGGGCTTCGGTGCTGATCTCCGCCTTTGTGGATAATATTCCCTACACGGCGACGATGCTGCCGGTGATGAGCGGCGTGGCGGCATCCCTTGGGGTGAATCAGGCGGTGCTGTGCTTCGGCCTGCTCACCGGTGCGACGCTGGGCGGCAACCTGACCCCAGTGGGGGCCAGCGCCAATATCGCCGCCTGCGGCATCCTTCGCAGAGAGGGCTATGAGGTCAGCACGGGACAGTTCATGCGGATCGGAGTCCCCTTCACACTGGCGGCGGTTTTTACCGGCTATGTGCTGGTGTGGCTGTTTTATTCCGGGATCAGCGCGTAAAACGCACAAAAAAGGAGAGCCGTCGGCTCTCCTTTTTGTTTGCAGGCCGCTGTATATAGCCGGAGGGCAGATACCTGCACGGCATTTCCCGGATTCAGGCAGACTGCCGGGAACAAAAAAGTCCCACCTGCATGGCAGGTGGGAACTTTTTTAGTCTACAATATCGACGGAAACCTTAACGCCGGTGCGCTGGGCGTAGGACCGGATCACAGTCCGGATCTCCTTGGCAATACGGCCCTGACGGCCGATCACCTTCCCCATGTCATCGGGGGCGACGCGCAGCTCCAACGTCAGCTCCTGGTCGCCCTGAACCTCCGTTACGGAGACGCTGTCAGGATCGTCCACGAGATTTCTGGCGATGTAGAGCAGCAAGTCCTTCATGCTCCGCCCTCCGGATTAGAGGACGTCCACTTTTTTCAGCAGAGCTCTCACGGTGTCGGTGGGCTGAGCGCCGGACTTGATCCACTCCTTGGCGCGGTCAGCGTCGATCTGGATGCTGGCGGGAGCCACGCAGGGATTGTAAGTGCCGATCTCCTCGATGAAACGGCCATCGCGGGGGAAGCGGGAATCGGCCACCACAACGCGGTAGTAAGGAGCCTTCTTGGCGCCCATGCGACGCAGTCTGATCTTAACCATTTGTCTGTACCTCCAAAATGTTGTCAATAAAATTGATGTTTATAATAAATGTCTGTGACATCTAATATACTTACTTCTTTTTGCGCTTCCGCAGTCCCCGGCCGTGCATAAATCCGCCGATACCGGGCTTCCGTCCGCCGGTGACCTGCTTGATGATCTGCTGCATTCCCTCAAACTGCTTGAGGAGCCGGTTCACGTCCACCACATCCAGTCCGCACCCTGCGGCAATGCGCTTTTTCCGGCTGGCTCCCAGGATCTGAGGATTTTCCCGCTCTGCCGGGGTCATGGAAAGGATGATGGCCTCTGTGTGGGCAAGAGCCTTTTCGTCAATCTGCGCGCCCTGAAGCTTGCTGCCCAGATTACCGGGCATCATACCGGCCAGCTGGCTGAGGTCACCCATATTTTTCAGCTGCTGGAGCTGATCGAAATAGTCCGTCAGCGTGAAGCTGTTCTTTTTCAGCTTTTCTTCCAGCTTCTTGGCCTGCTTTTCATCATAGTTCTGCTGGGCCTTTTCAATAAAGGACAGCATATCGCCCATGCCGAGGATCCGGCTGGCCATCCGATCAGGATGGAACGGCTCAATCATATCCAGCTTTTCGCCGGTGCCTACAAATTTGATAGGCTTGCCGGTGGCGGCCTTGATGGAAAGGGCTGCGCCGCCTCTTGCGTCGCCGTCCAGCTTGGTGAGTACCACGCCGTCGATGCCCAGCGCCTCGTCAAACGCAGAAGCGGCGTTCACAGCGTCCTGACCGGTCATGGCGTCCACCACCAGCAGGATCTCGTTGGGACGCACCGCAGCCTTCATCCGCTTCAGCTCGTCCATGAGGGCTTCGTCCACATGGAGACGGCCGGCGGTATCCAGAAATACCAGATCGTTGCCGTGGTCGCGAGCATGGCGGAGGGCGTTTTCGGCGATCTCCACCGGGTCGCCCTGACCTTCCTCATAGATCGGAAGCCCCAGCTGACCGCCCACCACCTTTAACTGCTCAATGGCGGCGGGACGGTACACGTCGCAGGCGGCCAGCAGCGGCCGCTTGCTGTGCATTTTTTTCATATAGCCCGCCAGCTTGGCGGTGGTGGTGGTTTTACCGGCGCCCTGAAGACCCACCATCATGATGACACTTGGCCCATTGTTGGCCAGAGACAGCTTGGCGGTGCCGCCGCCCATGAGGTTCGTCAGCTCCTCGTTGACGATCTTCACCACCTGCTGGGCGGGAGTCAGGCTGTCCAGCACGTCGGTGCCTACGGCCCGCTCCGTAACGGTGGAGACGAATTCTTTGACCACCTTATAGCTGACGTCGGCTTCCAGCAGTGCCAGACGGACCTCCCGCATGGCCTCCCGGACGTCGTTTTCCGTCAGGCGGCCCTTGCCCCGCAGACGCTTGAAAGCCGCGTTCAGTTTTTCACTCAGTCCCTCAAATGCCATGCTTACTCCTTCAGCGCAGAGGCTTCCGCCGTGATCTTGTCTGTCAGCTCCGTCAGGCGGCTGTCCTCATACTGCCGGTAGTTCAGGGTTCGGATCTCCTCTGCGGCGTCGCAGATGGCGTCCAGATGCCCCCGGAACTGCTCGAAGCGGCGGATCAGGCCGGTTTTGTCCTCGATCTCCTGCATGGCGGCCTCTGCCCGAACGATCACGTCCCGGACGCCCTGCCGGGAGATGCCCTCGTTTTCGGCGATCTCGGACAGAGAGAGATCCTCATTATAATATAGATCGAAGAACTCTTTCTGACGGTCGGTCAGGAGTTCACCGTAGAAATCAAAGAGCATCGTCATCCGATAAGTCTGATTTTTCATGCCGAACTCCCCTCCTGTAAAGTTTTACCGCTTTACAACAGCAATCAGTTTACAGGATTTCCTGCCAAAAGTCAAGGGGAAAATGGAGAAAAGAATACAAGATCATAAAGATAATCCCCGTTGCAGCGAAGCGGAGGAGTGGATATACTAATATATAAAAAGCGAGGAGGGCGGCGGAATGATTTTTGACGGACATTCCGATCTTTTATATGATGTGACCCGCAGGCGTCTGGCGGGAGAGAACTGCGTACTGGAACGGCGTCACCGGCAGAAGCTGCGGGAAGGACGCATCGGCGGGCTGGGACTGTCCCTGTGGGTCACGGAGGAGCCGGATTCTTTCTGGGCGGCGTATCCGGGCTGGGACGGCTGGCGGCGGACGGAGGAAATGATGGCCTGCTTTCAGGCGGAGCTGGCGGACAGTCCGTGGCTGGTTCCTGTGCGGACGGCGGCGGAAGCCCGTGAGGTTCAGGCGGCGGGCAAAACCTTTGCGTTTCTGGCGGTCGAGGGCATGGAGCCGGTGGGAAACCGATTGGAGCGGCTGGAGCAGTATGCCCGGTGGGGCGCCCGGATCGGGATGCTGACATGGAACGAGGAAAACCGGCTGGCAGCCGGTGCAGGCGGTGATCCGGAGAATGGGCTGACAGAGCTGGGCCGGGAGGCCGTGCGGCGGATGCAGCGGCTGGGGATTGTGCCGGATGTCTCCCACGCCAGTGACGGCACGTTCCGGGATCTTCTGGAGCTGGCGGAGGGGCCGGTGATCGCGTCCCACTCCAACTGCCGGGCGCTGTGCGATGTCCGCCGGAACCTGACCGACGATCAGCTCCGGGCCATCCGGGATACCGGCGGGGTGGTGGGAGTCAATGTGTACCACAACTTCGTCCATGCAGATCCGCAGCAGCAGACGGCGGCCATGCTGGCCCGCCACGCCGCCCACATGGCGGAGGTTATGGGGCCGGAACACGTGGCCTGCGGCTTTGACTTCTGTGAATATTTCGGCCCCGGCAACGAGGGCTGCGAGGGGATGGAGGATTGCAGCCAGACCCACAATTTCTTCTTTGAACTGGAACGCATCGGGTTTTCAACGGCGGAGCGTCAGGCCATCGCAGGGGAAAACCTGCTGCGGGTGCTGGAATAGAAAGTAAAGAGTGAGATTTTTCGAGCAGGAAACCGCCAATTTCTGGCGGTTTCCTGCTCTTTTGCAAACAAATGGCAAAAAGATACACACGGCCGTGAAAAAGGTTTGAAATGTTCATATTTTTCGCATATAATAATACTCTGTATTGACATGAGAAGGCCGCCTTTGGCGGCCATAAGGAGTTGATGTTTTGGAAGCGACACGCGTTCAGCTGGCGCAGGGGGTCTACCTGACCTATCTGCCGGCCAGAAAATTCAAGACCAGTCTGCTTTCCGCCCAGTTTGTCACGCCTCTGCGGCAGGATACGGCGGGAGCCAACGCACTGCTGGCGGCGGTACTGCGCCGGGGCACGGTCAGCTGTCCGGATATGGGCGCACTGTCTGCCCGGATGGATCATCTTTATGATGCCTCCATTGACTATACGGTGCGGAAAAAAGGCGAAAACCAGTGCGTGGGCTTTGTGGCCAGCTTTATTGACGACTGCTATGCCCCCGGCGGCGAGCGGCTGCTGGAACCGGTGGCGGAGCTGCTGGGCGAATTGGTGTGCGACCCCGTGACGTTCCACGGCCGGTTCGTGCCGGAATATTTTGACAGCGAAAAAACCAATCTGCTGGAGGCCATCCGTTCCCTCATCAATGATAAGCGGGACTGGGCCGACAGCCGCCTGCTCAGCGCTCTGTGCGCCGGGGAAGCCTATGCCATCCCCCGCCTCGGCGATGAGGAGACGGTGGACAAGCTTCAGGCGCTGAAGGTCTATGACCAGTACCGCCAGATGATCTCCACGGCGCCGATGGAGATCATCTACAGCGGCAGCGCGGATCTGGAGCGGGTGCGGCTGGCTTTGGCCGCCGCCTTTGCCACCCTGCCGCGGGAAGAGGTACGGGCGATTTCTGTGACAGAACCCCACATCGGCCGGGAAACGGTGCAGTATGTGGAGGACGCCATGGACGTGACCCAGGGCAAGCTGGGCATGGGCTTTTCCTGCGGCAGCAGCGATATGCCGGCTCTGCTGATGGGCAATACCCTCTTTGGCGGCTCCAGCAATTCCAAGCTGTTTCTGAATGTCCGGGAGAAGCTGTCCCTCTGCTACTACGCGTCCTCCCTGTATCACCGGCAGAAGGGACTCATTACGGTTTCCTCCGGCATCGAGTTCCAGAACTATCAGAAGGCCTACGACGAGATCATGGCGCAGTTGGAAGCCGTTCAGAAGGGGCAGCTGGAGGACTGGGAGCTGGAGGGCGCCCGCTCTACCCTGCTGAACAGCTACGCCACCATCGGAGACTCTCAGGGGAAGCTGGAAAACTTCTATCTGGGACAGGCCGCCACCGGCCGGAGCGAGACGCCGGAGGAACTGGCGCAGGCCGTGTCGGATATGACGGCGGAGCGGATCTGCCGCGCCATGGAAACGGTGCGGCTGGACACCGTGTATTTCCTGAAAGGGAAGGAGGCGGAAGCGTGAAAGAGTTTTTTTATGAGCGGATCGGCGAGGAGGTCTGCCGGGAGCGGCTGGCCAACGGACTGGAGGTCTGCGTGGTTCCCAAGCCCGGCTACGCCAAAAAGTATGCGTTTTTCTCCACCCGCTACGGCGGCATGGACACCCGCTTCCGGCTGGACGGCAAGTGGCTGGATACCCCGGCGGGCATCGCCCACTATCTGGAGCATAAGATGTTCGATACGCGGGAGGGCAACGCCTTACAGGAACTGGCGAAGAACGGCGCGGAGCCGAATGCCTTTACCGCCAACGCCATGACGGCCTATTACTTTGACTCTACCGAGCATTTCGAGGAGAATCTGCGGATCCTGCTGTCTTTTGTCTCTATTCCGTATTTCACCGATGAGAGCGTTGCCAAGGAGCAGGGGATCATCGGTCAGGAGATCCGCATGATCGAGGACAACCCCGACTGGCAGATCTACACCCGGATGCTCCGAGCGCTGTATCAGAACCACGCTGCCCGCACCAGCATTGCCGGTACGGTGGAGAGTATTTCCCATATTACCGCCAAGACGCTCTACGACTGCCACAAGGCGTTTTACACCCCGGCCAATATGATCCTTACCGTGGTGGGGGATGTGGATCCCATCCATGTGGCGGACCTTGCCAACCGGGTGCTGCCCAAGCTCAGCGGCCCGGTGATCGAACGGGATTACGGCGCGGAGCCGGAGGGCGTGGCGGAAAAGGAGACCGTCATGGAGATGGAGGTTTCCTCGCCCCAGTTTCTGGCGGGCTTCAAGTGCGCCCCGGCGGCGGAGGGGGACGCATATATGCGCGCCACCATTCTGGGCGATATGGCCAGCGATATTCTGCTGGGTGAGTCCAGCCCCCTGTACCAGCGGCTCTATGAGCAGGGACTCATCAATCCCAGCTTCGGCGGGGCCTATGAGATGATGCCTGGCGTGGCGTATCTCTATGCCGGCGGCGACAGCAAGGATGCCGGCGCGGTGACGGACGCCATTTTGAAGGAAGCCGCCCGCATCGCGGCGGAAGGCGTGGACGAGGACTATTTCCAGCGCATCCGGAAGGCATCCTTCGGCGCAAATCTCCGGGGGCTGAACTCCTTTGAAAACATTGCCGTGACCCTGACGGAAGGGTATTTCCACGGCTATGATCCCTTCAAATTCCCGGAGGTGTTTGACTCCATCACCCCGGAGGACGTGGCATCGTTCCTAAAGGCCAACGTCACGCCGGAGCGGATGGCGGTCAGCCGCATTGTGCCGAAAACCTGACGCTGTGGGAAGCGGAGGAAAGCGGCCTCTCTTGCACGAAAACATATGCAGCGGGGAAACGCCCCGGCTGCTGAAAGGAAGAACCTGTTGTGATCGCAATGAAAGATATGCCCGTCAGCTTCCCTGGCCTGTTTGGGGACTGGGAGCTGAACATTGACCCGGTGGCCATTCATGTGGGCCACGGAATCTACTGGTACGGGATTATTCTGGCTGTCGCCATGCTGGCGGGACTGTACCTCTGCATGAAGCAGTCCAAGCATTACGGCCTGACCGAAGACAATGTGATGGACATGGTGCTCTGGGCGGTGCCCTGCTGCATCATCGGTGCCCGGCTGTACTATATCCTCTTTTATCTGGATCTTTACCGCAAGGCGGACGGCAGCCTGGACTGGGGCGCCATGGTGCGGATCTGGGACGGCGGCCTTGCCATTTACGGTGCGGTGATCGTGGGCGTGATCGTGGCGCTGATCTACACGAAGCGCCATAAGATCCCCTTCTTCGCCATGGGCGATCTGGCGGTGATGGGTCTGCTGCTGGGGCAGATCATCGGCCGCTGGGCCAACTTTATCAATCGTGAAGCCTTCGGCACGGAGACCACACTGCCCTGGCGCATGAAGCTGTGGATCACCAGCTACTCCAGTGTGGAGGTTCACCCTACCTTCCTGTATGAGAGCCTGTGGAATCTGGTGGGGTTGCTGCTGATCCTGTTCATCGTGTCCAAGGGGCGGCGGTTCGACGGCGAGAATACCTGGTTTTACTTCCTGTGGTACGGCCTTGGCCGCAGTTGGATCGAGGGTCTGCGGACGGACAGCCTGTACCTCTTCAACTGGCAGCTCTTCGGCCAGCCCATCCGGGTCTCTCAGGCCCTGAGCGTCGTTATGGTGGTGGTAGCGGCCTTTATGCTGTTCTACAACATCAAAATCAAGAAGCGCTCCCCTGAAAGCCTGTGGGTGAATCAGGTGGCGGCGGAAAAAGCGCGGGCGGTCGCCGCAGCGGCAGAGGACGCCGTTCTGGTGGAGACGCTGATGAACGAGGAGCCGACACAGGGGGAAGCCGCCGACCCGGTGGAGACGGAAGCCGTGGCTGCGGATGCTCCGGCTGCGGAAGCGGAGAACGCGGAAGCTGCTCCGGCAGATGCGGAGAAGACGAGTGAGGAACTGCCCCATGGCGACGAGAATTGACGGAAAAGCGCTGGCAGCCAAGGTCAAAGGCCGGGTGGCAGCGGCGGTGAAAACGCTGCCACGCCGTCCGGGACTGGCTGTGGTGCTGGTGGGAGATGACCCTGCCTCTCAGGTGTACGTCCGGGGCAAGGAAGCGGACTGCGCCGAATGCGGCATCCGCAGCTTTCCCTACCGCCTTCCGGCGGATACCAGCCAGCAGGCGCTGCTGGATTTGATCCGAAAGCTGAACGACGCCCCGGAGGTGGACGGGATTCTGGTGCAGCTGCCGCTGCCGGCGCCGCTGGATGCGGAGCCGGTGATCGCCGCCATTGCCCCGGATAAGGATGTGGACTGTTTCCATCCCTACAACGTGGGGCGGCTGAATATCGGCACACCGGTGTTCCAGCCCTGTACCCCTGCGGGCGTGATGGAAATGCTGCGGGAATACGGAATTTCCCCTGCTGGAAAGCGGTGTGTGGTGCTGGGGCGCAGCAACATTGTGGGCAAGCCCATGGCGGCGCTGCTGACTCAGGCGGACGGCACGGTGACGCTGTGCCATTCCAGAACGCCGGAGCTGGCGGAGATCACCCGGCAGGCGGATATTCTGGTGTCCGCCGTGGGAAAGGGGAACTGCGTCACCGCCAGTATGGTAAAGGACGGCGCGGTGGTCATCGATGTGGCCATGAACCGGAATGACGCGGGAAAGCTTTGCGGCGATGTGGACTTTGACGCTGTGGAGCCGAAAGCTTCCTATATCACGCCGGTACCCGGCGGCGTCGGCCCCATGACGCGGGCCATGCTGATGGAAAATCTGCTGACGGCGGCCCGCAATCATCTGGATGTGCAAAAAAGAGCGTGTGTTTGAAAAACACACGCTCTTTTTTACAGGACGCAGGGAACTGAACGGCGCAGCCGCGGCAATGATGCCCTGCGGAGTTACCTGACGGCGATCCGGGTGCCGGTTCTGCCGTCGATGCCGTCCCGCGCCTTTTCCAGCAGGGTGATCAGGGCGGTGCGGCCGGGCTTGGACTCGGCAAACTTCACAGCGGCTTCCACCTTGGGCAGCATGGAGCCGGGGGCGAACTGTCCCTCCGCCATATAGGCGCGGGCCTCCTCCGGCGTCAGGCTGTCCAGCCATTTCTGATCCGGCTTGCTGAAGTTTACCGCCACTTTTTCCACGGCGGTGAGGATGATGAGCATATCAGCGTTCAGCTGCTCAGCCAGCAGCTCCGAAGCAAAGTCCTTGTCGATGACGGCGGCAGCGCCTTTGAGATGGTGCCGCTCCACCGCGATGACGGGGATTCCGCCGCCGCCGCAGGCAATGACCACCATGCCCGCGTCGGTCAAAGCCCGGATGGTGGTCAGCTCCACCACGGCCATGGGCTTTGGGGAGGCCACCACCTGACGCCAGCCACGGCCGGCGTCCTCCGCCACGTTCCAGCCCTTTTCACGGGCCATTTTTTCGGCCTCTTCCTTTGTCATAAACGCGCCGATGGGCTTGGTGGGGTTCTTGAACGCCGGATCGTCAGCGTCTACCACCACCTGCGTCAGCACCGTGGCCACGCCCTGCTGAAGCCCCCGGTTCAGAAGCTCTTCCTTCAGGGCGTTTTGCAGATCGTAGCCGATATAGCCCTGACTCATGGCCACGCACATGGAAAGAGGCATCACATCGGCGGAAGGCTCCTGCTTGCGGTAGGCGGCAAAGGCGTTCTGGATCATCCCCACCTGCGGGCCGTTGCCGTGGGCAATAACCACCTGATGTCCGGCTTCGATCAGATCCACGATGGCCTTGGAGGTCTCCTTCACGGCCTGCATCTGCTCCGGCAGATTTTTTCCAAGGGCGTTGCCGCCCAAAGCAATGACAATGCGTTTACCCATATCGTTCTTCCTCATTTCTGACAGTAATAGCGGGAATACAGATGCATACAGTATCCCCGCTATTACTTTTTTTATGAGTTGCGGACCGAGCTGCGTTCCTTAAAACCACTTGCGGCTGTCGCCGGCGGCGTCCAGAGCGCACAGGCAGTTTACGGGATCCTTCACCTGACTCATGAGGATCATGGCGGCGATGATATAGGGCTTGAAGCTGGCCTGCTTGTACAGGGAAACCAGATACCGGTCGAATACGGAGGCGTCCACCTCGCCCTCCTTGCAGCTGACGCCGGTGATGTCGGCGGGCAGGCAGTGGAGGTACAGAGCCTTGCCGTCTCTGGTGCGCTTCATCATGTCCTCGGAGCAGGTCCAGTTTTTGAACTGGGCATTCTGGGCCAGCAGCTGCTGTTCCAGCGCGTCGATGCCCGCCTGATCGCCGGCGGAATGCAGCTTGGTGCGCTGCTCCATGGCGGCAAAGGGCGCCCAGCTCTTGGGATAGACGATGTCGGCGCCGTCGAAAGCCTCCTCCATGGTGGCGACCTTTCTGTAGCTGCCGCCGGTAGCGGCGGCGTTCTTTTTGGCGATCTCCTCCACCTCAGGCATGACGTCATAGCCTTCGGGATGGGCCAGCACCACGTCCATGCCGAAGCGGGTCATCAGGCCGATGACGCCCTGAGGCACGGAGAGGGGCTTGCCGTAGGAGGGGGAGTAGGCCCATGTCATGGCAATCTTCTTGCCCTTCAGGTTCTCCACGCCGCCGAACTGATGGATGATGTGGAGCATATCGGCCATGCACTGAGTGGGATGATCCACGTCGCACTGGAGGTTTACCAGCGTGGGACGCTGCTCCAGAATCCCATCCCGATAGCCCTCGTCCAGTGCGTCCATGAAGGTTTTCTGATATTTGTGGCCCTCGCCGATGAACATATCGTCCCGGATGCCGATGACGTCGGCCATGAAGGAGACCATGTTGGCGGTTTCACGGACAGTCTCGCCGTGGGCAATCTGGGATCTCTTCTCGTCCAGATCCTGCGTCCGCAGACCCAGCAGGTTGCAGGCGGAGGCGAAGGAGAAGCGGGTGCGGGTGGAGTTATCCCGGAAGATGGAGATGCCCAGGCCGGAATCGAAGATCCGGGTGGACTTGTTCCGCTCCCGCAGATCCCGCAGGGCGTCCGCCACCGTGAAGATGGCTTCCAGCTCCTCGTCCGTCTTGTCCCATGTCCAGTAGAAGTCGGACTTGTACATATTGTTGATGTGCAGGCGCTCCAGATGCCGCGCCAATTCGATGGTCTTAGACATAATTTTCTCTCCTATATAATGTATATTTACTGAATGTCATTGTCCGTCAGGCTCTGGCGGAACTCGGTGACGTCCCCGGTTTTGTTTTCCGTCTTGTACAGGCCGGGAACGGCGGCGTACAGCGCCGCGCAGGTCACCAGATCCTGCTTCCATGTGATCTCGTTGGGAGCGTGGGCCTGAGACTCAGCACCGGGGCCGAAGCCCACGCAGGGGATGCCGTACCGGCCCTGAATGGAGACACAGTTGGTGGAGAAAGTCCACTTGTCGATGAGGGGACGCTGCCGCAGGTGCATGGCGTCGTACTTGGGATCGTTGTCGGCATGGCCGATGCGCTTGTCGCCCCAGAGAGCCTTGTGGGCGTCGGCCAGCGCCTGCACATGAGCGGCGTTTTCTTTGTTGATCCATGTGGGGAAGAAGCACTCCGTCTCATAGACCTCGCCGGTCCATGCGGGACGGTCGTACATATACATACTGACCTTCACATCGTCCCTGTACTTCTGAACGGCTGGCAGGGCCTCGATTTCTTTCAGGCAGGAGTCCCACGTTTCCCCGGCGGTCATGCGGCGGTCCACGGAAATGGCGCAGCTGTCCGCCACAGCGCAGCGGGAGGGAGAGGTGTAAAAAATCTGGGACACGGTGCAGGTGCCGCGGCCAAGGAACTGGGCGTCCTCAGCGTGCTCCGGGTTGAATTCCGGGTTCAGCATCTTTACAAGGCCCTTGATCTCGTTGGAAGCGCCGTCGCCGTTTTCATTGAGGGAGCGGATATTCTGGATGATGTCCGCCATCTTGTAAATGGCATTGTCGCCCCGTTCGGGGGCGGAGCCGTGGCAGGAGATGCCCTTTACGTCTACCCGGATCTCCATGCGGCCCCGGTGACCGCGGTAGATGCCGCCGTCGGTAGGTTCCGTGGAGATGACGAATTCGATCTTGCTGCGGGCGTCCTCCGGGCCGTTGAAGTCCTTGTTGACGATGTACTGCCAGCACATGCCGTCGCAGTCCTCTTCCTGCACGGAGCCGACCACCATGATCTTGTAGCCCTCAGGGATCAGGTTCAGCTCCTTCATGATCTTCACGCCGTACACGGCGGAGGCCATGCCGCCCTCCTGATCAGAGCCGCCACGGCCGTAGATCACGTCCTCAGTTTCGTAGCCCTCATAGGGGTCGGCCTCCCAGTTGGAGAGGTTGCCGATGCCCACGGTATCGATGTGGGAGTCGATGGCGATGATCTTTTCGCCGTCGCCCATCCAGCCGATGACGTTGCCCAGACCGTCCACTTCCACCTTATCATAGCCCAGACGCTCCATCTCGGCCTTGATGCAGTGAACGACTTCCCGCTCCTCGCAGCTTTCGCTGGGGTGGGAGATCATTTCCCGCAGGAAGCGGGTCATGTCCGCCTGATACCCTCTGGCCGCCGCCTTGATCGCTTCAAAATCCATATCGTTACCCTCCATAACCTGTATTTTACGAATGTGTGTTCAGGGTGTTTTCACCCTTATCATAGCACGATTCCGTACGGTGTCAAACAAAATTTGCACAAACCTGAAAATTTTTTTGAAAAGCGGTTGATTTCCCAAAAAACTATGATATGATGAAAGCAGAATCCGGGAAAAGGGGGGCGTTCATGGAGAGCGGAAAGTTAGAGGAATTGCGGCATATTGCCAGAGGGATCGCCGCCCAGTTCGGCCCCAACTGCGAGGTGGTGGTTCACGATCTGAGCCAGCACCCGGACCATACCATCGTGGCCATTGAAAACGGCCATGTCTCCGGCCGGAAGGTGGGGGACGGCGCGTCCAACGTGGTGCTGGAACGGATGGAGCATCAGGATCAGGAGGCACAGGATCACCTCAGCTACCTGACCCGCACGCCGGACGGCAAGGTGCTGAAATCCTCCACCATTTACATTCGGAACAGCCGGGGCAAGGTGACAGCGATCCTCGCCATCAATTTTGACATCTCGGCGCTGATGATGGCGGCGGGAGCCGTGCGGGACTTCATCTCTGTGCCAGAGCCGCAGCCGGCGGAGCCGGAGAAGATCGTCAACATCAACGATGTTCTGGAGGAGCTGATCCAGCAGTCGGTGGCGCTGGTTGGGAAGCCTGCGGCGCTGATGAATAAGGAGGACAAGATCCGGGCCATTCGGTTTCTCAACGAGAACGGGGCGTTTCTTGTGACCCGTTCCGGCGACAAAGTTGCGAAACACTTCGGAATTTCCAAATATACCTTATATTCCTATCTTGATAAATCAACAGGAGGGCAAAGCACATGATTGATCTGACTATCAACAAGCAGGGTCTGGAACACAATCTGAAAAAGGCGAAGGAAAACGGCATCGTGATCCCCACCATCGCCCAGATGCAGCATCCGGAAACCATTCCCGAAAAGATCCAGAGCAAGCTGAAAAATGTGGGATTGTGGGATGTAGACCCCCTGAACCTGTTCCGCATCACATGGAAAAACGAGCCGAAGGAGTCCGGCGGACTCTATCAGGCTGTTCCCAACTACATCGAGCTGCCCTCCGAGCTGACCAGCGTCCCCTGCCGGATCGTGGCCATGGTGGGCAAGTGGTTCCCCACCGGCTGCCACAAGGTGGGCGCGTCCTTTGGCTGCCTTGCCCCCCGTCTGGTCACCGGCCAGTTTGACGTGGATAAGCATAAGGCCGTCTGGCCCTCCACCGGCAACTACTGCCGGGGCGGCGCCTTTAACTCCCGGCTGCTGGGGGCGCAGGGCGTGGCCATCCTGCCTGCGGAAATGAGCAAGGAGCGCTTTGACTGGCTCCATGAGATCGGCGCAGAGGTCATTGCCACCCCCGGCTGCGAGTCCAACGTCAAGGAGATCTTCGACAAGACCAACGAGCTCAAGCAGGATCCTCAGTACATGATCTTCAACCAGTTTGAGGAGATGGGCAACCCCCTGTGGCATTACAACGTCACCGGCAACGCGCTGGCGGACGTGTTCGAGGCCATCAAGCGCCCCGGCGACCGTTTTGCGGGCGCCTGCTTTACCTCCGGCTCCGCCGGTACCATGTCCACCGGCGACCGCCTGAAGGAGCTGTATCCTCATCTGAAGCTGGGAGTGGGCGAGGCGCTCCAGTGTCCCACCATCCTGAATAACGGCTTCGGCGGCCACCGCATTGAGGGCATCGGCGACAAGCACATTCCCTGGATCCACAACGTGAAGAACACCGATATGGCCATTGCCATTGACGACGAGGATTCCCAGCGGCTGCTGCGGCTGTTCAACACCCCGGAAGGGCAGAAGTATCTGAAAGAGGAGCTGCATCTCTCCGATGAGTTGATCGAAAAGCTGACGTGGCTGGGCATTTCCGGCATTGCCAACGTACTGTGCTGCATCAAGATGGCCAAGTACTATGAGCTGACCGAGCGGGACGTGGTTGGGACTGTTCTCACCGACTCCGCCGTGATGTACGGCAGCCGGATTCAGGAGCTGAACGAGCAGTACGGCGCTTACAGCCAGCGGGAAGCTGCGCTGGATCACGCCATCCACATGCTGAACCTGAAAACCGACAGCATGATGGAGCTGACCTATCAGGAGCGCAAGCGGGTCCACAACCTGAAGTACTACACCTGGGTGGAGCAGCAGGGCAAGACCAGCGAAGAGCTGAACGCCCTGTGGTATGACACCGAGGGAACCTGGGACGCCGTTCACGCTCAGGCTAAGGATCTGGATGAGCTGATTAACGCCTTCAACGAGGAGACCGGCGTCCTGAAGAATATGTAACACCGTGAAACCGGCGATATTCAGCGGGCGGGCATACGCCCGTCCGCTGTGCTCATCTTGCATGAAAAAGGAGCTGCTATGAAAAACGTTCTATACGGCAAATGCGTCCGGTGCGGCAGAACCTATGAGGCCACGCCGGATCTGACCACCTGCGAATGCGGGGGGATTCTGGATATCACCTATGATTACGACTATATCAGAACCCAACTGACCAAGGAGAAACTGGCCGCCCGGACTGACCGCTCCATGTGGCGCTACCGGGAGCTGCTGCCCATTGAGGAGACCACGGAGAATACGCCTCTCCGGGTGGGCAATTCCCCGCTGTATGAGGAACCCCGTCTGGCGGAGATGCTGGGGCTGAAGCGCCTGTATGTCAAGGACGACGGCCAGAACCCCACCGCGTCCCTGAAGGATCGCGCCAGCGCCATGGCGGTGGCCAAGGCACGGGAAGCCGGAGCGAAGATCATCGCCTGCTCCTCCACCGGCAACGCCGCCAGCTCTCTGGCGGGCAACGCCGCGGCGGCGGGCCTGCGGACGTTCATTTTCGTGCCGGAGCGGGCGCCCAAGGGCAAGGTGGCCCAGCTGATGACCTTCGGCGCCAATGTGATCTCCGTGCAGGGCGACTATGAGGAAACCTTTGAGCTTTCCAAAAAGGCCATTGAGAAATATGGCTGGTACAACCGCAACGCCGCCATTAACCCCTATCTCTCCGAGGGCAAGAAAACGGTGTCGCTGGAGATCATGGAGCAGCTGGGCTGGCAGGTGCCGGACTATATCGCCATATCCGTGGGGGACGGCTGCACCATTGCCGGACTCTGGAAGGGCCTGAAGGATCTCTATGCCATCGGGTTTATCGACCGCCTGCCCCGGCTGATCTCCGCGCAGGCGGAGGGCTGCCATCCTATCAACCGGGCTATTGCGGAGAATCGGCCGTGGCAGCCTATGGAGGAGAATACGCTGGCGGATTCCATCGCCGTGGGCGTTCCCCGGAATGCGGACAAGGCGCTGATGGCCATCCGGGAGTCCCACGGCCTTGTGGTAAATGTCTCCGATGAGGAGATCATGGCGGCGCAGAAGCTGCTGGGGATGACCTGCGGCGTGTTCGGCGAGCCGGCCGGCGTCACCGGCACGGCGGGGGTGAAAAAGCTCTGTGAGCAGGGCATCATCGGAAAGAACGATACCGTGGTTTCTGTAGTCACCGGCAACGGCCTGAAGGACGTGGCCAACGCCATCAAATTCTGCGGCGAGCCTATGAAGCTGCCCAACGACCTGTCCCTGCTGACGGCGGAATTTGACCGCCGGGGCATTGTGACCGACTGATCGGACGCTGAAAAGTGATAGAGAACCGGGCTGGAAGGCCCGGTTTTCTGCGTAATTGGGATAAATGCCGGAGGAAGAATGAACGAATAACAGAATTTTGTGCAGAATTTCGGAGAAAACTTGGAGAAAAACGCTTTCCTCAGGATTTAAAATGTGGTACTCTCTAAAAAATAGAGTGACCTGAGTGGCGGAAGCGCTGCGGTACAGGCGCCACAGCGAGGAGGAACCCTTATGCTTTCTGCAAATATTGACCGCACGCCGGAGGGCGTGCTGACCTTCGCCGGATATGATGTAACAAAGCTGGCAAAACAATACGGAACCCCGCTGTACCTGATGGATGAGGAACGGATCCGGGCCAACTGCCGGATGTATTTACAGGCGTTTCATCAGAACTTCGGCTGGGACGCGTTGCCGCTGTATGCCAGCAAGGCTGCATCCTTCCGCCGGATTTACCAGATTATGGCTGAGGAAGGCATGGGTGTGGACGTGGTTTCCTCCGGCGAGTTGTACACCGCGCTCAGTGCAGGTTTCCCGGCGGAGAAGATTTACTTCCACGGCAACTGCAAAACGGATGCAGATCTGACGCTGGGCGTTCAGCGTGGCATCGGCTGCTTTATTGTGGACAACCGGGAGGAGCTGTTGAATCTGGAGCGCATTGCCGGAGAAGCGGGCATTACCCAGAAGATCATGCTGCGGGTAACGCCGGGCATTGATCCCCATACCTACGAAGCCGTCAGCACCGGCAAGGTGGACTCCAAGTTCGGCGCGGCGGTGGAGACCGGTCAGGCCATGGAACTGGTGAAGCTGGCGCTGGCTCAGCCCCACCTGTCTCTCCGGGGACTGCACTGCCACGTCGGCTCTCAGGTGTTCGGCGAGGACGTGTATCAGCGGACGGTGGATATCATGGTGCCGTTTCTGGCGGAGATCCGGGATGAGACCGGCGTGACCCTCCACGAGCTGAATCTGGGCGGCGGCTACGGCGTCCGCTATACGGAGGACGATGATGCCATCGATATCCCGGCCCGTCTGGCGGAGCTGGGGGCGCATCTGAAGGCGGCGGCGGAAAAGGCCGGTCTGCCGACGATTCGCTTTCTGATGGAGCCGGGCCGCAGCATTGTGGCGGACGCAGGCATGACGCTGTATACCGTTGGCTCCGTAAAACGGATCCCCGGCTATAAGCAGTATGTTGCCATTGACGGCGGCATGACGGATAACCCCCGCTACGCTCTGTATCAGTCCCGGTATACCGTGCTTCACGGTTCCAGAACCGGAAATGAGGAACGCTTCGACGTGGTAGGCCGCTGCTGTGAGAGCGGCGACATCATTCAGCCCCATGTGGAGCTGCCGTCGGACACCTGCCGGGGGGATGTGATCGCCGTGTGTACCACCGGCGCTTACAACTATTCCATGGCGTCCAACTATAACCGCCTGCCCCGTCCGCCCATCGTCATGCTGGCGAAGGACCGCGCCTACGAGGCGGTTCGCCGGGAGACGCTGGAGGATCTCATTGCGCTGGATCTGTAAGCGGGTTCGTTGACAGACCCGGCGGGAGCCGGTATAATAGAGCCGTAAGGCATGAAACTGAAAAAGCGGAAAAGAGAGTCCTTACCGGACTCTCTTTTTGCTGTATGAAGGAGGAACTCTATGAAATTCCGCCGTTTTTCCGCATTTTTTCTGGCGCAGCTGCTGGCGGTGCTGTGTGTGCTCCCGGCCGGCGCCGTGGCCGAAGGCTGCACCCAAGAGACGAACGTCACGACCATCCTGTTCACCCACGATCTCCACTCTCACTTCCTCCCCCAGCCTACGGCGGAGGGAGGGGAGAGCGGCGGCTACGCCCGGCTGAAAACCGCCATTGACGGGGAACGGGCGATGAATCCCGCCGCTTTGCTGGTGGATGGCGGCGACTTTTCCATCGGCTCCCTGATCCAGACCCTTTACACCACCCAGGCGGCGGAGCTGCGGACCATGGGAGCCATGGGCTATGATGCCGCTACCATCGGCAATCATGAATTCGACCACAAGGGCACCGGCTTCGCGGAGATGCTGAATTCCGCCAAGGCGGCTCAGATGGCGGCGATGGGCTTGCTGACGGACTCCCACTATCCGTCGGAAAAGCTGGATGCCTATCAGATGCAGTACGGCCCCATCACCGCGGCGCTCCCTGCCCTGCTGGAAGCCAACTATGCCCCGGCGGAGGACAACCCGGACCGGGACTTTATCCAGTCGGCCATGGATGATTACGGCGTCACCGACTGCATGACGCTGGAGCGGGGCGGGGTTACCTACGGCCTGTTCGGGCTGATGGGGGTGGACTCCGATGAATGTGCGCCCACCTCCGGCTTTACCCGGACGGACGCCGCCAAAGCGGCCAAGCACTGTGTAGAAAAGCTGAAGGGGGAGGGGGCGGAGATCATCGTCTGCCTGTCCCACAGCGGCACCGGGGACTCGCTGGCATCCTCTGAGGATGAGGAACTGGCCAAGGCTGTGGACGACATCGACGTGATCGTTTCCGGCCACACCCACTCCACCCTGACGGAGCCTCTGGTGGTGAACGATACCTATATCGTCTCCAGCGGCCCCTACTGTCAGAATTTGGGCAGCCTGACTTTCTCCTGGGACGGCAGCGGCCAAAAGCGGCTGACGGATTACCGCCTGATCCCCATTGACGAAACGGTGGCGGAGGATCCGGAGATCGCGGATCTGGTGGAGCAATGGAAAGATATGGTGGGCGAGACCTATTTAGGACGCTATGACCTGACCTACGATCAGGTGCTGACCCGCTCTGACTATGATCTGGTGACACCCACATCTGCCGTACAGGAGAACAACAGCCTTGGAACGCTGGTGTCCGATGCGTTTCTGTGGGCGGATTGCACCCTGAATCCCGGCTTTGATGACACGACTCACACGGTAGCCGTCACGGCGGACGGCGTTCTCCGGGCCAGCCTGCCTACCGGGGAGATCACGACGGCGATGGCCTTTGACGTGCTGTCCATGGGCGTGGGGGAGGACAGCACCTCCGGCTTCCCGCTGGTGGCGGTATATCTCACCGGCAAGGAACTGAAGGCGGCCATGGAGGTGGATGCTTCCGTAACGCCCATTATGCCCGCTGCCCAACTGTATATGTCCGGCGCGGAATACTGGTTCAACACCCGCCGGATGTTTTTCAACCGGGTTTACGATGCGGAGCTGACAGATGTCTCATTTGACGCGGACTGCGGTATGCAGAACACGCAGAGCATCGACGATACCGCCCTCTACCGGGTGGTGACGGGGATGTACTCCGCCCAGATGCTGGGAACCGTGAAGTCCAAATCCATGGGGCTGCTGTCGCTGGAACCCAAATATGCCGACGGCACCCCGGTGACGGATTTTTCCAACTGCATCCTCTATGACGAAAACGGCAATGAGCTGAAAGAATGGTACGCGCTGGCGGCCTATCTGGAACAGTTCGGAGAGGACGGTCTGACCGCCCGCTATGCCGATGCGGACAGCGGAAGCAAGCACGTCTCCGCCAGCCTTGCGCCGGGACAGCTGCTGACGGACTGGAACTGGATCAGCTGGGCGGTGCTGGGGATCGTGCTGCTGCTTCTGGCGGGGATCGTGATCCTGGTCCACTTTGTCTGCCGCCGTGTGCGGAAGCGGAACCGGCGCTGAGAAGAAAAAATGATTGCCCGTCCGATACGCCGGACGGGCAATCCATTTTATCCGATTTTGGAGGGACGGCAGTCTGTGCTTTGGTTTTCTTTGGCTAAGTATCCGATGATGTCCCGCCGGGTGACGATGCCGATGAATTTATCCAGATCGTCGATGACCGGGATGAAGTTCTGGTTCATGGCGCTTTCCAGCAGGGCGTCCATGGTAACGGTGATCCGCACGGCGGGGTATTTGCTGCCGATGACGTCCCGCACCCGCAACTCCTCCGCCTTTTTCATGGAGGGATCGTTGGTATCCAGCAGCTTCCAGAGAAAATCCCCCTCGCTGACAGTGCCTGCGTACCGGCCGTCCCGCGTAATGACGGGAATGGCGGTATAGCCCCGGTTACGCATTTTTTCCAATCCCTGACGGAAGGTAAAATCGTCATAGAGATAGGCGATCCGGCTTTTGGGAAGCAGGAAATAGGCTATGTTCACGCTGGGTTGCTCCTTTCCTGTGTGATTGGCTGACAGCGGTAAAGAGCGCCTGTTCTGTCTGTATTATACAATGAATGACCGTCGATTTCTTGAACAATATGTGAAATTTACAATAGTATTTCTCTGGATTTTTGTTATGATAGCGTTGTGATATATGCAACAAGGGGGGCACAGGGATGCTGAATGCACAGGAATTGGAAACAAGCCCGCTGTTTCGGAATATTACCTATGAGGAATACCGGCGGATGCTGACCTGCTTTCAGGCAGTGCAGAGATCCTATCTGGCGGAAGAACTGATCTATGACTTTTCCGCGTTCCGAACGGATGCCATCGGCATTGTGGAACGGGGCAGCGCCGCGCTGATCCGCATTGACGAGGAGGGTGTGTCCACGGTTCTGGAGGAAATGGGCCCCGGTGGCGTGTTCGGCCGGGATCTGGCCTTTGCCGGTTCGGCAGGGGATAGTCTGGAGGTCGTGGCCCGGACACCCTGCGACATTCTCTTTATCGATTACCCCCACCTGTTCCGTCGGTGCGAAAACGCCTGCACCCACCACAGTATTCTGGTGCAGAATATGCTGGGGCTTCTCAGCGACAAGGCTCAGGCTCTCAGCGAACGGGTGGATGTGCTGTCCCGGCGGTCTATCCGGGAAAAACTGCTGTGCTATTTCCGTCAGCAGGCGGGGAAAAGCGGCGGCGATGCCTTTACGCTGCCGTTTTCCTTCAGCGTTCTGGCGGACTATATCGCCACGGATCGCAGCGCCATGATGCGGGAGCTGCGGCACTTGAAGGAGCAGGGATTCCTCCGAACGGACGGTCGAAAGATCACCATTTTGAAAGACAAGCCGGTTTGAAAACGGCGCTTCCTGATTTTAATCGTTTTCCTGCAAAATTGCTTTCTCCTTTTTTGGCAAAGCAGTTGACGGGGCGGAAAAAGTGTGTTAAAATTCAGACAATGTGCGTTTCCTGCCGCTGGCGGGATTCCAGATATGGAAAGGAAAGAAGGAGCAGTATGTACCGAATCGTAAGAAAAGAGGCACTTCGGCCCACCGTGACCCTCTATGAGATCGAGGCGCCCCTGGTGGCCAAAAAGGCCCAGCCCGGACAGTTCATTATCCTGCGCGTAGACGAGAACGGTGAACGCATCCCCATTACCATTAACGCCTACAACCCGGAGAAAGGAACCGTCACCATCATCGTTCAGACCGTGGGCGCCACCACGGTGAAGCTGAGCCACATGAAGGAAGGCGACTGCCTTGCCGACTTCGTCGGCCCTCTGGGCAAGCCCACCGAGACGGAGGGTAAGAAGAAGGTGTGCGTGGTCGGCGGCGGCGTTGGCTGCGCCATTGCCTATCCCGTTCTGAAGAAGTTCCATGATGACGGCGCTGAGGTTCACGCCGTGGTTGGCTTCAAGAACAAGGATCTGGTGATTCTGGAGGACGATTTCAAGAAGTCCAGCGACAAGCTGGTGGTCTGCACCGACGACGGCTCTTACGGCAAGAAGGGCCTGGTCACGGAGGCTCTGAAGGAGCTGATCGATGCCGGCAACCAGTACGATGAGATCTTTGCCATCGGCCCCATGATCATGATGAAGTTTGTCTGCAAGACTACAGAGCCTTACGGCATCCCCACCACCGTCTCCATGAGCCCCATCATGATCGACGGCACTGGTATGTGCGGCGGCTGCCGCCTGTCCGTAGGCGGCGAGATGAAGTTCGCCTGCGTGGACGGCCCTGACTTTGACGGTCACAAGGTTGACTGGGATCTGGCTGTGAAGCGGAACCAGATGTACAAGGATTTTGAGGCTCACAAGTATGAGGAGACCTGCAACCTGTTCAAGAAGGAGGCCGAATAACCATGGCTAATATGTCTTTGAAGAAGAATCCCATGCCCTCTCAGGATCCCAACGTCCGCAATAAGAACTTTGACGAGGTGGCGCTGGGCTACACGGAGGAACAGGCTCTGGATGAGGCCACCCGCTGCCTGAACTGCAAGAATAAGCCCTGTATGCAGGGCTGCCCCGTGATGGTACATATCCCCGATTTCATCGCCGAGGTCGCCAAGGGCGACTTTGAGGCGGCGTATCAGATCATTGCCGCAACCTCTGCCCTGCCTGCCGTCTGCGGCCGTGTCTGCCCTCAGGAGAGCCAGTGCGAAAAGCACTGCGTCCGAGGCATCAAGGGCGAGCCTGTGGGCATCGGCCGTCTGGAGCGCTTCGTGGCTGACTGGCACCGGGAGCACAACACCGCTGCCGCCGAGAAGCCCGCGTCCAACGGCCACCGCGTGGCAGTCGTGGGTTCCGGCCCCTCCGGCCTGACCTGCGCCGGCGATCTGGCCCGCAAGGGGTATGACGTCACCGTGTTTGAGGCCCTGCATCTGGCCGGCGGCGTGCTGGTGTACGGCATCCCTGAGTTCCGTCTGCCCAAGGCCATCGTCCAGAAGGAAGTGGACGGCCTGAAGGCGCTGGGTGTCACCATTGCCACCGATACCGTGGTGGGCCGCACCATCACCGTTGACGAGCTGATGGAGGAGCAGGGCTTTGAGGCCGTGTTCATCGGCTCCGGCGCTGGTCTGCCCATGTTCATGAATATTCCCGGCGTCAACTACAAGGGCGTTCTGTCCGCCAACGAGTTCCTGACCCGCATCAATCTGATGAAGGCCTACAAGCCCGACTCGGACACCCCGCTGGTACACCCCAAGAAGGTGGCTGTCGTGGGCGGCGGCAACGTGGCTATGGACGCCGCCCGCTGCGCCAAGCGTCTGGGCGCTGAGGTCTATGTGGTTTACCGCCGCGGCATGGAGGAGCTTCCCGCCCGTAAGGAGGAAGTGGAGCACGCCGAGGAAGAGGGCATCATCTTCAAGACCCTCAATAACCCCGTGGAGATCCTGGCTGACGAAAATGACAACGTGAACAAGATCCGCTGCATCAAGATGGAGCTGGGCGAGCCTGACGCTTCCGGCCGCCGCCGTCCCATCGAGGTTCCCGGCAGCGAGTTTGAGCTGGACGTGGACTGCGTTATCATGGCGCTGGGCACCAGCCCCAACCCCCTGATCAAGTCTACCACCAAGGGCCTGGAGATCAACAAGAAGGGCGGCATCGTGGTCAACGAGGACGGCCTGACCTCCCGCGAGCATGTCTATGCCGGCGGCGACGCCGTTACCGGCGCTGCCACCGTCATTCTGGCCATGGGCGCAGGCAAGACTGCCGCCAAGGCCATCGACGAGGCGCTGAGCAAGTAAAAGCGCAGACACTGTATGCAGAAATATCCCCTGCCGCATTGCGGCAGGGGATATTTTTATATGCGGGATCGGAATATGGCGCGGATTATCCGGCGAGGGCTTCGTCCAGCTGGGACTGCATCGTGTCAGCGTCAAAGACGAATTCATAGGACGAGGCGGAATCCGTGCCGTCCGCATAGTCGGGGGCGATGTAGAGCAGCTGATAGAACGTGTCCTTCCAGATCTGCTGGTAAGCGCCGGCCCAGAGAACCCCACGCAGGGTGCCGCTGGTGGCGACCCGGTCTGTCTGCGGAATCGTCAGATCGGCGATGGGGTAAATCGCCATGACGTTCATACGGTCAGCCTGAGCTTCGGCAGCGGCTATGTAGGCGTCTACCAGATCCTTGTCCTCCTGAAGCGGAAGCTGTTCCTTCAGCCATGCAGCCACATTCCGGCACTCGGCCTCCCATGCGCCTGCCCAGCTGTCAGCCACCAGATCCATCTCCACGGTGGAACTGCCGCTGTCCACGCTGTCGAAAAAGCGGTCAATGGGGTTGGACTCCTCATCCCCGGATTCCGGGGCCGTGTCGTTCAACGCGGCGTTTTCGGATTCCAAAGCCGCGATCTGCTGCCGGAGATCCTCGTTCTCCTGCTGCAAGGCAGCAGAATTGGAGGTGCCGCAGGCAGTGAGAGACAGGACAACCAGCAGAGCCAGCGCAAAAATTGTCTTTTTCATAGAACCTCCTTATTCGTCAGGCAGATCGACAACTGTGACCTCGTGCCCGGTGTGGGGCAGGAGCTTGGCCAGCACGTCGGACATTTTCAGTTTCAGACTGCTGGTACAGATGCAGGGGTGGCAGGAAAGAAACGGCGCTTCATAGACGTCGCGCTCCATCAGCAGCCGCACCTGATGGTCGGCGTCGTTGGCAAGCCCCAGAATGGTGGCGGAGCCGGGGGTGCAGTGCAGCAGCTCCCACAGTTTTTCCTCCGGCGCAAAGGAGAGACGGGCGGAGCCGATCTGGGCGCTGAGATCCTTGGTGTGGAAGGGCTTGTCCGGCTCCATGCAGAGCAGATAGAACTGGGTTTTCTGTCGGTTGCACAGGAACAGGTTCTTGCAGATGGGCATTCCCAGAACCTCGCTGACGGCGGCGCATTTTTCCATGGTGTCCGCCGGTTCGCTGGAGACCCGGTCATAGTCGATGCCCAGCTGCTCCAGCAGATCGAAGGCGGCTGCTTCCTGCGGAAGCAGCTCCCCGTCGGGGCGGGTATTATGATACAGAGGGGAAAGTTCCATGTCAGTTCTCGCTCTCTTTCAACAGTTTTTCCCCGGCGCGGTAGATGTCTCCGGCACCCACGGTCAGGATCAGGTCGCCGGGGCGGGCCAGCTCCCGCAGCTGGGCAGTCACCTTATCCAGCGTGGAGCAGTAGACGCTGCCGGGAATGTTCCGAGCCAGATCGGCGGAGGAGATCCCCATGGTATTCTGCTCGCGGGCGGCGTAGATCTCAGCCAGAATGGCCACATCCGCCAGCTTCAGTTCCTCCACGAAGCGGTCAAACAGCTTGGCGGTGCGGGAATAGGTGTGGGGCTGGAACGCCACGATCAGCCGCTGATAGCCCAGCTGGCGGGCCATGGTCAGCAGGGCGTGCAGCTCGTCAGGGTGGTGGGCGTAGTCGTCATAGACCTTGGCGCCACGGAATTCTCCTTTGTACTCAAAGCGGCGGCCAGCGCCGGTAAAGCCTGCCAGACCGGCTTCCACGGCACTGCCGGGCAGACCCAGCACATAGGCGGCGGAAGCAGCGGCCAGCGCGTTGCAGATATTGTGTTCGCCGCCTACCTTCAGCTCTGCATGGGCATAGACTTCTCCATGGATCACAATGTCGAAGGCGGGCAGACCGTCCGTCCACGAGATGTGTTCGGCGCGGCAGTCGGCCTCCGGGCTGTGGAGGCTGAACCAGAACAGCGGGCGCTCCAGACCGTTCAGCGCCGTATGAGCGCTGGCGTTATCGTAGTTGGCCACCACATAGCCGGTTTCCTGCGGCACCAGCTCCGCAAAGGTGCGGAAAGAATGTTGGATGTCTCCCAGATCCTTGAAAAAGTCCAGATGGTCGGCTTCCACATTCAGAATGACGGCGACGGTGGGATAAAAGCTGAGAAAACTGTTGCAGTATTCGCAGGATTCCAGAATGATGGTGTCCCCATGTCCCACCCGGTAGCCGGAGTGCAGCAGGGGCAGCGTGCCGCCGATCATGACGGTGGGATCCTGCTCGGCCGCCATGAAGATGTGGGTACACATGGAGGTGGTGGTGGTTTTGCCGTGAGTGCCGGAGACGCACAGGGCGTTCTTGTACCGCCGCATCAGCGCGCCCCATGCCTGCGCCCGCTCATAGACGGGGATGCCGCGGGCGATAGCGCCGGCAATTTCCGGGTTTCCATCGTGAACGGCGGCGGTGCGGATCACAAAATCGCAGTCCCCCAGATTTTCGGCGTTGTGGCCGATGGCCACCGGGATGCCCTTGGCCCGCAGATGCTTCACGGAATCGCTGTCGGTCATGTCGGAACCCTGCACCAGCAGGCCTTTCCCTGCCAGCACCTCCGCCAGCGGACACATGGACACGCCGCCGATGCCCACCAGATGGGCGCGCTTGCCGGGAACCAGAAATTCCGAAATGGGCTTGGGATTGTTCATCATATAAAGGATCTTCCTTTCCGAAAACGCCGTCGTTGCGAAACGGCGGAAAATGGTGTATACTGATTCATATTTTTGCGGATCGGCAAATCTGCCGGTAAGCTTCCAAATCATCTTATTATAGTATGCGCTTTGCAAAAATGCAACTGAAAGGGGCGGGAAATATGCAGGAAAACCGAAAGGAGCTGACAATTCCCGCCTATGTGCAGGAGACCCTGCAAGCGCTGGAAAAGGCGGGACATCAGGCGTACTGCGTGGGCGGCTGCGTCCGGGACAGCCTGCTGGGCCGCGTGCCGGGGGACTGGGATGTGACCACCTCCGCCTTGCCGGAGGAGACGATGGCGGTCTTTGGGGAGAAAGCTGTTCCCACGGGGCTGAAGCACGGCACGGTGACGGTATGCTGGCCTGAGGGAAAGGTGGAGACCACCACGTTCCGCCGGGACGGCGCATATACCGACCACCGCCACCCGGCGCAGGTCACATTTACCGCTTCACTGACGGAGGATCTGACCCGGCGGGATTTTACCGTCAATGCCATGGCGGCGGATCTGCGGGGAACGCTGTATGATCCCTTCGGAGGACGGGCGGATCTGGAAACGGGAATCCTGCGCTGCGTGGGCCAGCCGGAACGGCGCTTTTCCGAGGATGCCCTCAGAATCCTGCGCTGCCTGCGGTTTGCGTCTGTGCTGGGCTTTGCCATCGAACCGGCCACCGGCGCGGCGCTGACGGACTGCCGGGAACTGCTGCGGGACATTGCGCCGGAGCGGATCTGCGAGGAGCTGACCAAGCTGCTGTGCGGCCCGGATGCGGCGGCGGTCCTGCGGCAATATTCGGAAGCGGCAGGCGCTGCGCTGCCGGAGATCCTGCCCATGGTGGGCTTTGACCAGCGAAATCCCCACCACTGCTACAATGTGTGGGAGCATACCCTCCATGCGCTGGACGCCATCCGGCCGGAACCGCTGCTTCGGTGGACCATGCTGTTCCACGATATGGGCAAGCCAGAGTGCTTTGCGCTGGATCGCCGCGGCGTGGGACATTTCATGGGGCATGGGGTGGTGTCCCGACGGATCGCCGACGGCGTGATGAATCGCCTGCGGTTTGGCCATGCGGCCAAAGAGCGGATCGGCGAGCTGGTGGAGTGGCACGACCACCGGGTGGAGACGGAGAAGGGCGTCCGGCGGATGCTGAACCACTTCGGAGAGACAGATTTTCGGAATCTGCTGGCTATCCAGCGGGCGGACAATATGGGACAGGCAGAAGAATTCCGATACCGGCAGAAAGACATTGACCGGGTTGAGTCCATGCTGAACCGGGAGCTGGAAAAGGGAAACTGCTTTTCCCTGAAACAGCTGGCTGTCAACGGAAACGATCTTCTGGCGCTGGGCCTTTCCGGGCCGGAGGTGGGGCAGACCTTGCAGAATCTGCTCAATCAGGTCATGGATGGAACGCTGCCCAACCGGCGGGACGCTTTGCTGGCGGCCGTACAAAAAATGCAATAGGATCCACGCACCACTTTCCATCGGCGTCATACGCTGATGCGAGGGGGTGCGTTGATTTTGCTGTTTGGAATCATCGGCGGCGACCGCCGGCAGGAAGTACTGCTGGATCTGCTGCGTAAGGACGGCTATCCGGTGGCGGCCTATGGCGTGGCCGGGGAAGCAGACTGGGAGAATGCCGTGACGGCGGAGGTGGTGATCCTGCCGCTGCCGCTGTGCAGAGAAGGTGACACGCTGAACATGGAAGGGGAACAGCGGGGCGTTGGAGCGCTGTTTCACCGTCTGCGCCGGGATCAACTGATTCTGGCGGGGCAGGTAAAACCGGCGCAGAGGACAGAGGCGCTGGAACTGGATCTGAATCTGATTGACTATTTTAAAAGGGAAGAACTAACGGTAGCCAATGCCGCCGCCACGGCGGAGGGAACGGTTCAGGTCATTCTGGAGTACCTGGAACGTTCCCTGCTGGGGAGCCAGTGCCTGATACTTGGCTACGGACGCATCGGCAAGCTGGTGAGCTGCCGCCTTGCGGCGCTGGGCGCACAGACGACCATAGCGGCCCGGCGGCCGGAGAGCCGCGCCTGGGCGGAAGCTTATGGACATAAGGCGCTGGACATTGGGCATCTGAAAGGGGAACTGAACCATTTTGACGTGGTCGTTAACACGGTTCCAGCCCCAGTGTTTGGCGAGATGCACCTGCGGGAGCTGAAGCCGGGCTGCCTTTGCGTGGATGTGGCGTCCGTGCGGGGGATTGACCTGCCTGCGGCGGAGAATCTGGGATTGCCGAACGTTTGGGCGCGGGCATTGCCGGGGAAACTGATGCCGGAAACCGCAGGAAAGATTATTCGGGATACGGTTTACACTATTATAAAAGAACAGGGGGTAACGCTGTGAGAAAAGAACGGATCGGCTTTGCCATGTGCGGCTCTTTCTGCACCCATGAAAAAGCGCTGGCTGCCTTAAAGCACTTGACGGAGGAATATGAAACGGTGATCCCCATTGTCTCCGAAAATGCCGCATTTACTGACACGCGCTTCGGCAGTTCCGATATGCTGCTGGAAAATCTGGAGCAGATTACAGGAAACGAGGTGCTGTACGATATTCCCTCAGTAGAACCGCTGGGGCCGAAAGGGCTTGCAGATGTGCTGGTCATCGCGCCGGCTACCGGCAACACCATCGGAAAGCTGGCAAACGGGATCACGGATACGGCGGTTACCATGGCGGCCAAGTCACATCTGCGTAATGGCCGCCCGGTGGTGCTGGCGGTTTCCACCAACGATGGCCTTGCAGGCAGCGCAAGGAACATTGGGGAGCTGCTGGCGCGGAAAAACTATTATTTTGTCCCCTTTGGACAGGATGACCCGAAAAAAAAGCCGACTTCGCTGGTGGCGGATTTCCGGCTGATCAACGAAACGGTGGAGTCAGCTTTGCTGGGACGGCAGCTTCAACCGCTGCTGAAGTGAAAAAAAGAGAGACGGAGGCCGAAAAATGGCCTTCGTTTCTTTACACGGAATTCACACGGAATTGACAGGATACAGCAAAATGACGAATCAAGCCGAAATTACAATAAGTAATGCTTATTGCAGAAATAAGAATTATTAGTGCCGAACACAAATAAGTTATGTTATGTAAACTGCAAAAGGACGATTGAAAAAAAATAGACAAACAAGCAAAAGACATGTTGACTTTTGACTATATGTCTGGTATTCTAACTAAGCTGTTTGACGGCGATAAAGTTCAAAAGTGAAGAACGAAAAAGTTTGAAAAAACTTGAAAAAAGTACTTGACAAAACGAACTGAGCCTGATATAATAGTGAATGTTCCGCTTGAGGAATGTGTACCTTGTAAATTAAACAACGTGAGAAAAGAAAGCACCAGCGGAGCGAGCTTTTCACGAGGCTCGCGACGAAGTTGTGGGTGAATAGGCTGTAGTCAATTCGGCCGAAAGCAGCAACTATAAAACAGAAGCAATGAAGTCATGATAAATGACTCTATGATTTGATTTGAACGGTGAAAACCGTTAGATACCATTTTATAGAGAGTTTGATCCTGGCTCAGGACGAACGCTGGCGGCGTGCTTAACACATGCAAG
>ERZ838483.75-NODE-75-length-119828-cov-58.910163_pt1 | contig 119828 bp, 100 predicted proteins | sample MGYA00519939_ERZ838483 | MGnify/ENA primary metagenome ERZ838483 (study PRJEB31850, sample SAMEA3708836) | human gut metagenome | biome: human gut; feature: human-associated habitat; material: faeces | place: China | collected 2014 ...
AGGCCTCGGCGTCGTGGCCGGCCCAGTGCGCAAATCCCCAGCGGGTGCGCAGCAGCCCCGGCGCGCGGTCGAGGGCCTGGCTCGCCGCCTCCACGGCCACGCTACCGGTGCCGGAGAAGAGGTCCACCAGCACGGGCGAGCCGTGCCGCACGTCGCGGAACCAGCAGCCGGCCTCCAGAAGCGCCGCCGCGTAGTCCGCCCGGCGCGGAGCAAGGCGCCCGCGGACCAGGGGTGCCTCCCAGCCGCGGTTGAAGAGCGGCTCTCCCGTAAGATCTATGCCCACGAGCGCGCGCTCGCGCGAGAGGCGCACCACAATGCCCACGTCCGGCACGTCCGTGTTCACCAGAGGTCGCGCGCCCCGGCGCGAGAGAAGCCTGTCTGCCACGGCGTCCTTTGAGCGTAGGGCCACAAACTGCGTGTTTCTCAGCTGGTCGTTGGTGCCGCGCGCCTCTATGGCCATTGTTGCGCCGGGTGCCACGTGGTCTTCCCAGGGGATGGCCGAGAGGCCCTCGTAGAGCTGGTCCGCATTGGCTGCCCCCACGCGCGCCAGCACAAGCGTCACGTTTGACGCCAGGCGAGACCACAGACAGCAGCGATAGGCGTCCGCTAGGCCTCCCGTGAACGAGACCTGGCCCACAAGCGGGCGCACCCCCTCGGCGCCAAGCGCGTGCAGCTCTCCTGCCAGCAGAGACTCGAAGCCCTTGGGGCATGTTGCGACAAACTCCATCGGGACACCTTTCGCCCGTGACCTGCGTGCCAGTTGGCGCGCCCAGCGGCGCCTACGCGCCGAGAAAACCATTGCGACCATGATACGTGTGCCGGTCTCGCGCGGCGGACGGCGCCCGACCATCCGCTCACAGCTCCACAAAGTCGTTCGTCCGCATGAGCGCCCCGCGCCGCGCCGTCACGGATAGAATCTAAGGTGCATTGTTCGTGCTTGTTCGTAGACAGCCGCAGCGCACCACGCGTGTTCGTGCGGCGGGAAGCAAGGGGGGAACCATGGACGCAGGCGTGAAGGAAACCATCAAGCTTTGGCAGGACAACGTCACCGAGCCAGACCTCAAGGCCGAGCTTGACGCCCTTGTCAGCGCTGGCGATGAGGACGCACTCAACGACGCCTTCTATCGCACGCTCGAGTTTGGCACCGCGGGCCTGCGCGGCACGCTCGGCGTGGGCACCAACCGCATGAACGTCTACGTGGTTGCCCAGGCAACCCAGGGCGTGGCCAACTACTTGAACGCCCACTATGACCACCCCACCATTGCCATCGCGCGCGATTCTCGCCTCAAGGGCGAGGACTTCCAGCGCGTGGCGGCCGGCGTCCTTGCCGCCAACGGCGTGCACGTCTACGTCTACCCGCGCATCGAGCCCGTCCCCACGCTCTCCTTTGCGGTGCGTTACCTGCACACCTCCGCGGGCATCGTGCTTACGGCGTCGCACAACCCGGCACAGTACAACGGCTACAAGGTCTACAACGACAACGGCGGCCAGATCGCCAACGAGGCCGCGGATGAGATCAGCGCTTCCATCGCGCAGACGCCCGTCTTTGGCGGCGTCAAGATGATGGACTTCGACGAGGGCCTCAAGCAGGGCCTCATCGAGTGGACTCCCGAGGAGGTTCTTGACGCCTTCATCGACGCCGTCAAGAAGGTCTCGGTCCCCGGCTTCAAGGCGCCCGAGGGCTACAAGGTTGTCTACACGCCGCTCAACGGCACCGGCATGGAGTGCGTCACGCGCATCCTCAAGGAGATTGGCGTGAACGATGTCACCGTTGTGCCCGAGCAGGCCAACCCCGACGGCAACTTCCCCACGTGCAAGTACCCCAACCCCGAGTTCCGCGAGGCGCTGCAGCTGGCGCTTAACCTTGCCGAGAAGGTCAAGCCCAACCTGGTCGTGGCTACCGATCCTGACGCCGACCGCATGGGTACCGCCATCCCGCACAACGGCGAGTACAAGCTGCTCACCGGCAACGAGATGGGCGTCCTCATGATGGACTGGCTCATCAAGATGGCAATCGACCGCGGCGAGGACCCCAAGCGCAAGGTCGCTGTGTCCACGATCGTATCGTCCGTGATGCCTGACGCCCTGGCCAAGCACTACGGCTTTGAGATGCGCCGCGTGCTCACTGGCTTCAAGTACATTGGCGACCAGATCGACCAGCTCAAGGACGAGGGCGAGGAGGACCGCTTCCTCATGGGCTTCGAGGAGTCCTACGGCTACCTCGTGGGCACGCACGCGCGCGACAAGGACGCCATTGTGGCCGTGGAGATGTGCGTCGAGATGGCTGCGTACTACGCCGAGCGTGGCATGGACCTCTACGAGGCCATGGAGGAGCTCTACAAGCAGTACGGCTACTACCTCAATGGCACCGTGAACGCGCAGTTCCCGGGCGAGGCCGGCGCCAAGCGCATGGCGCAGATCATGACCGACCTGCGCGAGAAGCCCCTCACCGAGATCGCTGGCTACAAGGTTGTGGGCATGACCGACTTTGGCAAGGGCGCCGAGATGCCGCGTGTCTCCGGCCTGCAGAAGGAGCCTGCGCAGGAGCTGCCCGCGGCCAACGTGATTGAGTACCGCCTGGAGGACGACAACAAGGTGATCTTCCGTCCGTCCGGCACCGAGCCCAAGGTCAAGGCGTACCTGTTCGCCAAGGGCGCCACGCGCGCCGAGGCCGAGGCCGTGCGCGCCAAGCTGCAGGAGGCCGCCGAGAAGGCCCTCTCGTGAGACAAAGGGAGTTTCCCTTTGTCTCATTAGAAGATTGATGAAGCCCCGGCGCCGGTTCGCCGGGGCTTTTCGTTGCGCTTGTCGGCCGGCCGGCGCTACTCGGCCAGGTGCTCGCGCACGCGCGTGAGCTGGGACTTGTTGATGCCGCAGGCGAGAAGGTATGCCTCAACCGAGCCGTAGCTCTCGAGCAGGCCGTCGTACACGCGGCCCATAAGCTTGGCCAGCACGTCCACGGTGGTGAAGCTGGGAGATACGCCCTGGTAGATGTAGGCGTCGACCTCATCGCGCGAGGCAAACGAGTAGGTGTAGTCCGCAACGATGCTCGTGCGGTCCACGCCGCACAGGCCCAGGAGCAGCAGCGACGTGATGCCGGTGCGGTCCATCCCGGCGGCACAGTGGTAGAGCACGCACTCCTCGGGTGCCGCCTCGGCAAAGGCCGAGAAGATCCGGCGCACGGCCTCGTGGTTGTCGAGCATCCTGAGGTAGCCAGACGCAAGGTAGTCCCGCGTGTCCCCGGGGAGCCGCAGCTTGGGGTCGTGCAGGTTGACGCCAAAGAGCGGCACGTTTGTGTAGGTGACGCCGGTGTAGGAGGCAAAGACGTCCGGCGAGCTGGCGCACTCCGAGGTGCTTCGCAGGTCAACCACCCGCGTGACGCCGTATTCGTGCAGGTAGTGGGCCTCTTTACGCGAGAGCGTCGAGGTGGAGCCAGAACGCAGGAAGCGATGGGTGAGCGTGGTTGCTCCGGCAGCGCGACCGAGACCCGCCGGTAGGGGATATCCGCCCAGGTCGCGGCAGTTGTCGCCCACGGGAAGGAGCTGCCCGCCCTTGGTGGGCTTTAGCCCGGTGGAGCCCCCGTTGCCTTGCTTGCGGAACCAGCCCAGCATGCCTGCGCCTTCTCTACTCGTCGCGCTCGCGGTTGTAGAACTCGGTGATTTTGGCGTTGTAGAACTCGCCCTTCTTCCGCTCTATCCAGGCGTCGCGCTGCTCGACGATGGCAACGGCCTCGTCGGCGGCCTCCTCCATCGACTGCGGCCGCGCCTGCGCAAGGTAGGCCGCCATGCGCTCCATGGCGCCAACGGAGCCCAGGTAGAGGGCGAGCGCCTCGCCAAACTCCGCAGGCCAGCCGCAGCGCTGCGCCGCACGTGCGAGCGCCTGTCTCGCCCGGTCCTTATCGTCTGCCTCGTCCACCACGGCCTCCCTTCGCAATGTTCTTCTGCAATCCTAGCAGTGTGCGGCGGTCGGGCGAGCTTGCGGGGACGTTGCGCGGACCACACGGCGCGGTCCATACTCGTAACCTGCGAGTTGTTGGGCGCTTGTGACGGAATCGGGGGATGCATGGCGAGAAACCAGTACGGGGAGCCGCGGGAAAACGATAAGACAGGCATTCTCTTTGTCTGCCACGGCAACATCTGCCGCTCGACCATGGCCCAGTTCGTGATGGAGGAGTTGGTACGTCGCGCCGGCCGCGAAGGCGACTTCGAGATCGACTCTGCCGCAACCAGCCGCGAGGAGCTTGGCAACGACGTCCACCCCGGCACGCGCGAGCGCCTGTGTCGAGCGGGCATCCCCTGTGGCCACCACGCCGCTCGCCAGATGGGGCCAAGGGACTACGACCGCTTCGACTACATCGTGGGCATGGACCGCGACAACTATGACGGCATGTACCGGCTGCTTCTGGGCGAGAGGGGCATGGGTTTCTCGTGGCCGCCCGTCTCGGCGCAGCTCGTGCACGAGGCGGATCCGCTGCACAAGGTTTCGCTGCTCATGGACTGGACCGGCCACCCGCGCGACGTGGCAGACCCCTGGTACACGGGCAACTTTGACGCCACCTTCGACGACGTGATGGTCGGGTGCACGGCGATGCTCGACAAACTGCTGGCCAAGGCCGAGGGCGGGGCCCGCTAGCGATGGGTGAGCAGATCCCCATGGAGCTTTTGGCGCCTGCGGGTGGCCCGGAGCAGCTGCGCGAGGCCGTCCACTTTGGCGCGGACGCCGTCTATCTGGCTGGCCAGCACTGGGGCATGCGTGCCGGAAGCCGGAACTTCTCGAACGAGGAGCTGATAAGGGCGGTGGCCTACGCGCACGCGCGGGGCGTTGCGGTCCACGTGACCGTGAACACGGTCATGACCGATAGGGACGCAGACGCGCTACCGGTGTTTTTCTCGCTTCTGGCAGAGGCCGGCGCAGACGCGGTGATCGTGGCCGACCTTGGCGCCATTGCGCTTGCGCGCAGGTACGCGCCGCAGGTGGCGGTGCACGTCTCAACGCAAGCATCGGTCATGAGCGCCGCCGCGGCCGAGGAGTACGCGCGGCTTGGGGCCAGGCGCGTGGTTCTCGCCCGCGAGATGACGCTTGGGCAGATCGCCGAACTGCGGCGCCGCGTGACGGGGGAGCTCGAGCTTGAGGCCTTTGTGCACGGCTCGATGTGCATGGCGTACTCTGGGCGGTGCCTGCTCTCGGCGGACCTCATGGGACCAGGGCGCTCCGCCAGCCACGGGGCCTGCGCGCAGCCGTGCCGCTGGGCGTGGTCGCTTACGGAGGAGAAGTCCGGCGCCGTGCTGCCGGTGGAGCAGGACAGCCGTGCAAGCTATTTGCTCTCGTCGAACGACCTCTGCATGATCGAGCGCCTTGGCGACCTGCGTGCGGCTGGCATCGACGCCATCAAGCTGGAGGGTCGCTCAAAGGGCGCCTACTACGCAGCTGCCGTGACCAACGCCTACCGCCACGTGCTGGACGGCGAGGATGCGGGGCAGTGGCGCCGGGAGCTGGACCTCGTGAGCCACCGCCCGTACTCCACGGGCTTCTACCTGGGAGAACCCCAGCAGAATCCGGGCAGGGTGGACTACCAGCGCGAGAGGCGCCTCGTTGGCGTGGTAGAGCAGGTCTCGGCCGGTGCGGACGGAACGTGTGTCGCTTGCGTCCTCTGCCGCAACCGTGTGAACGCCGGCGGTGAGCTTGAGGTGCTCTCGCCCGGCCAGCCGGTGCGGAGCTTTGAGCTGGACGCGCCTCTCGTCACCAATGGCGAGCTCTACCAGGTGAGACTTCCCTTCGCGGTGGAGCCGCTCGACCTGCTCTGCGCGCGGGGGTAGATGGCACCCCACCGCGTATATGTGTCACTCGCCGAATAGCAATTAGAAGCCGGCCGTACTGCTCGGGCAATATGTTATATAGAAGATAACATTAGCCCAAGGGACTGCCGGCAGCTGCCCTTCGTCTGTCCGCTGCGTCCCTCGTGTCCGTCCGCGCGGTACGCCCGCGGGAGGGAAGGGGAGCACATGAGCAGGATCGTGATCGTCGGCGCCAACCACGCGGGGACCGCGGCGGCCAACGCCATTCTCGACAACCACCCCGGCAACGAGGTCGTGATCATCGACCAGAATAGCAACATCAGCTTTTTGGGGTGCGGCATGGCGTTGTGGATTGGCCGGCAGACCTCTGGTCCGGACGGCCTCTTCTACCAGACCAAGGAGGGTTTCGAGGCCAAGGGCGCGACGGTCCTCATGGAGACGCGCGTCGAGTCCATCGACTACGACGCGCAGGTGGTCCACGCCGTTGCGGTGGACGGCACTCGCGTTGACCAGCCCTACGACAAGCTCATCCTGGCCACGGGTTCGCTGCCCATCATCCCGCCCATCGAGGGCGTCGACCTCCAGAACGTCCAGCGCGTGAAGCTCTTCCAGGACGCGCAGGCGGTGGTCGAGAAGCTCAAGGACCCCGCCATCCGCCGCGTTGCCGTTGTGGGCGCGGGCTACATTGGCGTCGAGCTGGCGGAGGCATTCCAGCGCAACGGACGCGAGGTCACGCTTGTCGACATGGCGCCCACCTGCGTCTCGGGCAACTTTGACGAGGAGTTTTGCGACCTCATGGCCGAGAACCTCCGCAGCCACGGCATCGAGCTTGCCTTTGGCGAGAAGGTCCTGCGTCTTGAAGGCGAGGACGGCAAGGTGGCCCGCGTGGTAACCGACAAGGGCACCCACCAGGCGGACCTCGTGTGCCTGTGCATTGGCTTCAAGCCAAATACCGCGCTTTTCGAGGGTGTAGGCTTTGACACGCTGCGGAACGGCGCGCTTCTCGTCGACCACCACCAGGAGACCAGCCGTCGAGGCGTGTACGCGGTGGGGGACTGCTCCAGCTGCTATAGCAACGCCAAGGACGGCGAGCCCGCCTATATTGCGCTGGCGACAAACGCCGTGCGCTCGGGCATTGTGGCTGGCCACAACGCCTGCGGCATGGCCATCGAGGGCGTGGGCGTGCAGGGCTCATCGGGCATCTGCATCTACGACCTCAAGATGGTGGCCACGGGCCTCACCGAGGCAGCCGCGCGCAAGGCCGGCTACGATGCCTGCGTGAGCGACTTCTCGCAGGTGCAGAAGGCGACCTTCGTTGAGACCGAGAACCCCGAGGTCAAGATCTGCGTGGTCTTCGACGGCACCACGCGCAGGGTCCTTGGCGCGCAGATGGCCTCGACCTACGACATGAGCGCAGGCATCCACATGTTCTCGCTGGCAATCCAGGAGGGGCTGACCATCGATCGCCTGGCGCTGCTCGACGTCTTCTTCCTGCCGCACTTCAACCAGCCGTACAACTACTACACCATGGCGGCGTACTCCGCGGTCCTGGGTGCCTAGGGCTCGCGGCGGGATACAGCTTCGGGTGCGAATGTGTGGCGGGGCGAGAAGAATCGCGGGATTATGTTGCCGGGCAACGGGATCCCATTACCGGGCAATGGGATTCCATTGGAGGTTCCTATTACTGTCGTCTCAGGGCGTTAGACTCTTGTGAGTCAACTCGATACCACAGGAGACATGCATGCCCTCTGACCAGCAGTTCTCGTTCTTCTCCGCAGCTAGCGACCAGCAGGCGGCGACTGCCGCGCGCTCCGCCGCCAACCGCCCCTCTGCCGTCGACATCGACGGCCTCAACCCCGCACAGCGCGACGCCGTGCTCTGTACCCATGGTCCGCTTCTGGTGCTTGCCGGCGCGGGCTCCGGCAAGACGCGCGTGCTCACGTACCGCATCGCGCACATGGTCGCCGACGAGGGCGTGCGCCCGTGGCAGGTGCTCGCCATTACGTTCACCAACAAGGCGGCGGCCGAGATGCGCGAGCGTCTCAACGCGCTTCTCCCCGGCGGCACCCGCGGCATGTGGGTCTGCACCTTCCACGCCATGTGCGTGCGCATGCTGCGCGACGACCCGGAGCTCGTAGGCTACCAGCCAAACTTCACCATCTACGACGACGATGACTCGAAGCGCCTGGTCAAGACCATCATGTCCGAGCTCGACGTGGACCCCAAGCAGTTCCCCATCCAGGCCATCCGCTCGCAGATCTCGGCGGCGAAGAACGGCCTGATCATGCCTGACGAGATGCAGGGCCAGGCCCAGACGCCGCTGGAGCGCAAGGCGGCGCAGGTCTACCGCGTGCTGCAGGGCCGCCTGGAGCGCGCCAATGCCATGGACTTCGACGACCTCCTGGTGAAGGCCTTCGAGCTTCTCGCCAAGAACCCGCAGGTGCTCGACGCCTACCAGGAGCGCTTCCGTCAGATCAGCGTGGACGAGTACCAGGACACCAACGGCGTCCAGTACGCCATCACCAACCTCCTGGCGCGCAAGTACAGAAACCTCATGGTCGTGGGTGACGACGACCAGTCCATCTACTCCTGGCGTGGCGCCGACATCAAGAACATCCTCTCGTTCGAGAAGGACTACCCCGACGCCCACGTGGTCAAGCTCGAGCAGAACTACCGCTCCACCGGCCACATCCTCAACGCGGCAAACGCCGTGGTGGCCCACAACTCGCACCGCAAGGCCAAGCGCCTCTTCACCGACGCTGGCGACGGCGAGAAGATCCGCGTGTACCAGGCCGCGGACGAGCGCGACGAGGGCCGCTGGATTGGCTCGGAGATCGAGAAGCTGCACGACAAGGGCACCAGCTACGACGACGTTGCCGTCTTCTACCGCACCAACGCGCAGTCGCGCATCCTCGAAGACATGTTCCTGCGCGCCGGCGTGCCCTACAAGATCGTGGGCGGCACGCGCTTCTTCGACCGCCAGGAGGTCCGCGACGTGATGGCCTACCTCAAGGTCGTCGTGAACCCGGACGACGACGTGGCCGCGCTGCGCGTGGTCAACACGCCGCGCCGCGGCATTGGCTCAACGTCCATCAACAAGATTCGCACGTACGCGGCCGAGAACCGCATCTCGTTCTTTGCCGCGTGCGAGGCGTGCATCGCCGAGCAGGGCCTGCTCTCGCCCAAGGTGCGCAATGCCCTCTCCGAGTTCACGGGCACCATCGAGGCCGGCCGCCACATGACGGGCGAGCTCTCGGACGTGGTGGAGGCCATCATCGACCGCTCCGGCCTCATCCGCGCCCTGGAAGCCGAGCACTCCGTCGAGGCAGACAGCCGCATCGAGAACATCAAGGAGTTCTACGGCGTCGCGGCCGAGTTCGACGAGACCCACGACGACGCAGTCGAGACGCTCGAGAGCCTGGAACAGCTCCGGGCCGCAGGCAGCTTGGTTCCTCCTGCCGGCTCAGCGCTCGCGTCTGACGACGCTCGCTCGCTCGCTTCGCTCACGAAATCGCCTGCAGAAGGAACCCAGCTGCCCGACGTCGCGGCGCAGAAGCTTCCTGCACTTCTCGAGTGGCTCGCGCTGCGCTCGGACCTGGACTCGCTTGCGGGCTCGGCGAGCGCCGTCACCATGATGACGGTGCACTCGGCGAAGGGCCTGGAGTTCCCGGTGGTCTTCGTTGCCGGCATGGAGGAGGGAATCTTCCCGCACTCGGCGCACGAGGGCGACCCGGCGTCGATCGAGGAGGAGCGCCGCCTGGCGTACGTGGCCATCACGCGCGCCCGCAAGCGGCTCTACCTCACCTACGCCCTCACGCGCCGCACCTTTGGCTCGGTGCAGGCAAACCCCCGCAGTCGCTTTGTGAACGAGATTCCCGCGGCAGACGTCGAGGCCGTGGGCGTGGGCTCGTCGGGCTTCTCGGGCGTGGGCTGGGAGAAGCGCGGAGACAGGCACGGCACCTTTGGCAGCGGCCGAGGGTCCGAGGTCTACGGCGGCCACGTCTTTGGCTCGCGCACGCGCTCGACGGGCGGCTCTGCCGCACCCAGCGCTGCGGCCTCCGCGCCCCTGTCGCGCCCGCAGGCCCCGCGCCGCGATGCGGCGAAGGCGGCGGAGTCCTTCTCGGCAGGAGATCACGTCTCGCACAAGACGTTTGGTCCCGGCGTGGTCATCGCCGCAAAGGGAGACACCATCGAGGTGCGCTTCTCTCGCACGGGCAAGACCAAGAAGCTCATGAAGGGCTTTGCTCCCATCGTGAAGATCGAGGGGTAACACCGCTGGCCCCCAATGAGACAAAGGGACTGTCCCTTTGTCTCACGCTCGCGGACGAGAGGTGCCGCATACCGTCTGGTGGAACGCGCCTCGCTCCGGATGTCCTACGCTCTTCTCGCCGGTGTGCACCAGCGTGCCGGCGAGAAGAGCGACGGTGAGGAGCAGCTATGCCCGAGTCGATACGCGTGGTGGACCGTGCCTTTGACATCCTCGAGGCGCTCTCGGGCAGCCGCGACCCGCTCTCGCTGGCCGACATCTCAAAGGCGACGGGTCTCAGCAAGAGCACTGCGCACCGCATCCTCGCCTCGCTGGTGGCGCGCCAGTACGTGGAGCACGACGAGAACGGCGGCTACCGTCTGGGCTACAAGCTCATCGAGATCGCGAGCTCGCGCATAAACAGCCTGGAGCTTCTCGCCGAGGCAAAGCCCTGCCTCTCTCGCATGCTCTGGGACCTCAACCTCACCACGCACATGGGTGTGCTCGAGGGTGCCGACGTGGTCTACATGGAGAAAATGGACGTCTATCCCCACACGCGCCTCTACACGCAGGTGGGGTACCGCTCGCCCGCGTTCTGCTCGTCGATGGGGAAGTGCCTGCTCTCGTGCCTCTCGGGCGACGAGCTGTCCCGCGTCCTGGACTGCTGCGACTTCAAGCGCTACACCCCGTACACCATCTGCTCGCGGCAGGAGCTCATCGAGCAGCTGCGCAGGGTGCGCGCCCAGGGCTGGGCAATGGACAACGAGGAGTACCAGCTGGGGCACCGCTGCATTGGCGCGCCCGTGTTTGACTACCGCGGCGAGGCCGTGGCCGCCATCAGCGCAAGCGGCACGGTTTCGGAGCTGACGGACGACCGCATTGACATGGTTGCCGCCGAGGTAATGAGCGCCGCGCGGCACCTCTCGCGCCGCATGGGTTACCAGGCCGCGTAGCGAAGCCGCATCGCCCGTAGCCGCCCTGGCTGCCGCACAGACGGTGCGCCACCGCCGGCCGCGTAGACGAGACGGGCCCGCACCAAGCGATGCGGGCCCGTTGCCATGCATTCTCGGCAGCCGCTACACGATGCCCTTGAGCACCACGGTCTTGGTGTGCGTGACCTCGTCAAACGTGGACATGACGCCCTCGGTGCCAATGCCGGAGTACTTGTAGCCGCCAAACGGCATCTCGAAGCTGCGGAAGAAGCTCGCGCCGTTGATCACGGCACCGCCGCATTCCAGGCGCTCCGCCACGTTCGTGGCAAGCCTCATGTCGCGCGTGAAGACGCACCCGCAGAGGCCAAACTTGGAGCCGTTGGCAATCTCCACGGCCTCGTCCACAGTGTCAAACGTGATGATGGGCACCACGGGCGCAAAGATCTCCATATCCTTTGCCACGTCGGCGGTGGCGGGGACGTCTGCGATCACCGTTGGCTCGAGGAAGGCGCCGTTGCGGTGCCCGCCGAGAATGACCTTGCCACCCTGCTCCACGGTGAGCTTGATCTGCTCCTCTGCCTTGATGGCGGCCTTCTCCGAGATGAGGCAGCCAATCTGGGTGGACTCGTCGGCGGGGTCTCCCTGCTTGAGCGCCGAGATGCGCGCAACGGCCTTGCTTGTGAACTCGTCCACGAGGCTCCGGTGGATGAGGAAGCGCTTGGAGGCGCAGCACACCTGGCCGGTGTTGTACATGCGTCCCCACATGAGCTCGTCCACGGCAAGGTCAACGTCGCCGTCTGCCAGGAGGATGAAGGCGTCATTGCCGCCCAGCTCAAGGGCGGTGTGGGCGAGGTGGTCTGCCGCGTGGTGGGCTGTCTCTATGCCAACCTCGGTTGAGCCGGTGAGGGTGATGGCGTCGACGTCGGGGTTGGTGCAGAGCCAGTTGCCCACCTTGGAGCCGCGGCCAGTCACGATTTGGATGGCGCCTGGCGTGACGCCGGCCTCACCGAGAAGCGCCGTGAGGCGGCAGAGCGTGAGCGGGTTGTCGGTCGACGGCTTCACAATCACCGCGTTGCCGGCGAGAAGGGCGGGCGCGACCTTCTGGTCGAAGAGGTCGCACGGGAAGTTGAAGGGGATGACGGCGGCGATGACGCCCAGGGGCTCGCGGCGGGTGATGAGGATGTGGTGCTCTTGGCCCGCCTCCATGCCTGCGGGGATGGTCTCGCCGTAGAGGTGCTTCGCACGCTCGGCAAAGGCGCGGAACGCGATGGGTATGTTCGAGATTTCCGCGCGCGCCTCGACGATGGGCTTGCCCGTCTCGGCGCAGAGGGTCTGCGCCAGGGACTCGTGGTCGCGCGCCACGAGGTCGAGGAACTTCATGAGGATGTCGGCCTTCTCGTGCACCGGCACCTTTGCCCAGGTGGGCTGGGCTGCCTTGGCGTACTGGACGGCGGCCTTGATGTCGTCTTCGGTTGCGGACGGGATGGTCTCGATGAGGGAGCCGGTTGCGGGGTTGGTGACCTCGATGGTCGCACCGTCGGACGCGTTGGCCGGCTGGCCGTTCAGAAACATCTTCATGGCAGGTTGCCTTCCTTTCTTGGGGGTTGGGTGTTGCGCCGCCGGGGCTTGCGCTACTTAGAGAAGCCGGTGAACGAGAGCATCAGGCCGCCGCAGGTGTTGGCTCCATCGTCTACCTGGCCATACTCGCCAAAGGTGAACTCGGTGAGGAACGGCACGCCATCCGCCTCCTTGGCGAGAAGGTCTGCCACTTCGCCAATGCGGTCGCCGATGCCCGCGCGGCGCCCGCCGCAGTGGACCAGCAGGTAGGCGGCGGGGTCTGCGACCTCAGCCCTGAGCTCGCCGAGCGTCTTGCCGGTGGAGGAGACAAGCTCGTCCACGCTGGCCTCCATGCGGATGACCGCAGTGTTCTTGGCGATCTTGTTGCCCAGGCTTATTGAGCCGTCGTCGTTGCCGGCCATGGGGTGGCGGATTGCGACCAGGTCGCCCAGGCGGTCCTTCACGCCGAGCGGGGACACCACGGACTTTGCGAGAAGCTCGCCGCCGCGCAGGCCGTCCACGTCCATGCCGCGCCACGCGGCGTACTTCTCGAGCGCAGGCACGCCGTCGATTTCGGCGAGGATGCGGTTGCCAACGGTCTTGGTAACGATGCCCACATCCTCGGTCTCGTGGTAGGCGCCCGTGTAGACGTTTGCCATGGCTGGGGCGCCGTAGAAGAAGGCAACCGCGACGCCGTCCGCGAAGGCGCCCTCGGAGGTGTAGAGCTTCCAGTCGCCGGCGATTGCGTTGTCCGCCGCGCTGCCGCCAAAGAACGGGACGCGGCCAATCACGTGCGTGATGCCCTTGACGTAGTACTCCTCCTCGGCGGGGGAGGCGGCCATGAAGTAGTGGAGCGGCGCCTCGTCCTTGCCTGCGGCCTCCATGGCCTTGCGGGCGACCTTCTCGCCAAGCTCGACGGCGTCCTGGGAGGCGTCCGTCTTGGGGCAGGCGGCAACGCCCACGGTCATCGCGGGGTCATCGAAGGCCATCGCGCCCAGAAAGCCGTCGCCGCCGGTGAAGCCTGCCGGCGTGATGACGCCTGTGAAGGAGGTGTTGCCAATCACCGGCACACCCGGGAGCTCCTGCGCAAACTCGTCGAGCATCGCTGGGAGGTCATAGGCGCAGCTCGCATAGGCAAAGAGCACCTTCGCGCCTGCCACGTCCTTGTCCTGCGCACGGAGCTTGCCCACGGTCTCCTTGACGGCCTCACGCGGATCCAGATTGCTGCTTTCCCCGACACTTGCCTTGAGCATAACGTCCTCCCAACACTTGATAAGGGACCGAACCCGAACCTCATGCCAGATGGTACGAAGCCGGGTTTTGTTGTGGGCGGAGGCTGTGCCACAGTGCGGAAAGGGTGGTTCCGTCAGGTGGGAATGCGCAGGTAGATACCATGAAAAGTGGGGGGTGTATCCTGCCGTTTGGCGCCGCTAGCCATACCGCTTGCGGCGCGCGATGAGACAAAGGGACAGTCCCTTTGTCTCATTCGGGAGAGTATCATGGCTTCCCACGAACCGTTTGGCCACCTGGAGGCGTGATGGAGGACATTCTCGCGGACATCGACACGTCGGCGCTCATAGGGAAGATTGTCTTTCTCGCCGTTGTCATTGGCGTCGCGCTGCTTGTGCAGCGCATCGTGGTGCATGGCCTCAAGCGCGCGCTTGATGCGGCGGGCGTACCCAAGGCGTCGATCTTCGTGAACATCGTGCGCGCCGTCATCTGGGTGTTTGCGCTGCTCGCCGTGCTCGAGCCCGTCTTTGGCGTCCAGCCCACCGCCTTTGTGGCCGCCCTGGGCGTGACCTCCGTGGTAATCTCCTTTGGCCTGCAGGACACGGTGTCAAACATCATCGCTGGCCTGGGTCTCATGATGGGGCGCGTGGTGCGCCCCGGCGACCAGGTCACCATTGGCGGCTTTACCGGCGAGGTGGTGGACGTCACGTGGCGCTCGACCATGGTGCGCGACAAGGGCGGCAAGGTGGAGGTCATCCCCAACTCCGTGCTCAACAAGACTGCCCTTACGCGCGAGACGGACTGGTCGGTCACCGATTGCCCGGTCGAGTTCTACGCCGAGCCGGGAAGTGACCTGGATGCCGTGACTCGCGAGGTGCAGGACCTTGCGAGCAAGGCCTGCGGCGCCGCGCTTGCCACGGGCTACACGACCGAGGTCCTCTTTGACGCCCTTGGACCCCTGGGCATACACGGTACCGCCCACCTGCACCTTGTTGCTGGTTCCAACTACTCCGCGCAGGCCGACGCCCTTGTGCGTGCCATCTCTCGCGCGCCGTGGGTCGCGCGGCCGGCCTCTGCCGTGGCCGGTACAGCGGCTAACGCATCGGGTGCCACCTCAAACACAACCAACTGAAAGGCAGCGACTATGAAGACCATCGCAAGTTTCACCGTGAACCACCTCGTGCTCGAGCCCGGCGTCTACGTGAGCCGCGTGGACGAGGACCCCGCCACCGGCGCCGTGGTCACCACGTTTGACCTGCGCCTCACGGCGCCTAACCGCGAGCCGGTCATGGACACGGCGGCGGTCCACGCCATCGAGCACCTGGGCGCGACTTTCCTGAGAAACGACCCCGAGTGGTCAAGCCGCGTGGTCTACTTTGGCCCCATGGGCTGCCGAACGGGCTTCTACCTCGTGGTCTTTGGCCAGTGCACCTCGCGCGAGGTGCTGCCGCTTGTGCGCCGCTGCTTTGAGTTTGTGCGCGACTTCGAGGGGGAGATTCCCGGCGCCCGGCCCGAGGCCTGCGGTAACTGGCACGATGCCGACCTCAACCTGGCGCACTGGTGGGCGCGCCGTTACCTCGCCAACACGCTCGAGGTCATCGATGACGCGCATCTTTCGTACCCTGCCCTGCTCGACGGCGAGAACAACGAGGAGTCCCACAATGCGTAGTGACATCAAGGTTGGCATCATTGGCGCCATGGAGGTCGAGGTGGCGCACCTCGTGGCTAGCCTTAAGGATGAGTCTGTCTCTACTGTTGCTGGCATGGTGTTCCATGCGGGCACCCTGGGCGACGTGCCGGTGGTCGTGGTGCGCTCCGGCGTGGGAAAGGTCAACGCCGGCGTGTGCGTGCAGGTGCTGGTAGACCGCTACGGCGTGACGCACGTGGTGAACACCGGCGTTGCTGGGTCTCTCGACGCGCGCATCGACGTGGGCGACATTGTGGTATCGACCGACTGCCGCTACCACGACGTGGACGCGACGGTCTTTGGCTACGAGCCGGGAGAGATTCCGCAGCTGGGATGCGTGAGCTTCTCGGCAGATGAGGGGCTTCGCACGCAGGCCGTGGCAGCTGTGCACGACGTGGCGGGTGACGTGCGGGCCTTCGAGGGGCGCGTGGTCTCGGGCGACGTCTTTGTGACCGACGCGCACGACAAGGAGCGTCTGGCCCACGACTTTGGCGGCATGTGCTGCGAGATGGAAGGCACTGCTGTTGCCCAGACGGCATGGCTCAACCGCGTGCCGTTCGTGGTGGTGCGGGCGATCTCGGACAAGCCGGGGTCGACGACGCCCGTGGAGTACGCCGCGTTCGAGACTGCCGCAGCCGAGCACTGCGCTGCCATCGTTGCTCGCATGGTGTCACGTCTGGGCGAGTAGGGCGAGGCTGCTGGGGCGCCGGCGGCTGTCGCCGGAGGCGCCTAAATGTTGCAAATGGCGCCAATAGCGGCTCTCCGGCGACAACGTCCAGCCTGGCGCCGCCGCTACGCCCCGCTGCTCCGGCCCGCGCCGCTACGCCCCCTGGATTGCGATCCCCACGATCTCAGGGCCGGTGTGCACGAGAAGGTCCGCCGAGATCCCCGAGCGAATGACCTCCACCGCGTTGTCCACCTGTGCCAGCACGCGCTCCTCAAGCTCGTCGAACATGTCGCTGCACGCGCTCGAGCAGCAGATGGCCACGCGCACCTTGTCGTACTTTCTTGCCTGCTCCTCGACAAGGGCAATCTCGGTGTCGATGGAGCGCTCCCAGCCGCGCGCCTTGCGCGCCACCACGTAGGCGCCCTCCTCGTTGCAGGTGATTACGGGCTTGATGTTTAGCGCGGTGCCCAGGCGATACACGGAAGCGCTAATACGCCCGCCTTTGCGCAGGTAGTCAAGGCTCTTTACCGAGAAGAACACAGAGTTCTTATGTGCCACCAGCTCAAGCATCGCGCCAATGTGCTGCAGCGTGATGCCCTCCTCGACCATGCGCACGGCCTCCATCACCACAAGCCCGGCGGCAACGCCAATGGTCCTGGTGTCCACGACCTCAACGGGGAAGTCGTCCAGCTGGTCGGCGACCATGCGCACGGTGTCGCAGGTGGCCGAGAGGCCCGAGGAGATGCTCACAAAGATCGCGGCCACGTACCCGTCGTCACGCGCGCGGTCGAACTCGCGGCGGATGATCGCGGGCGAGGGCAGCGAGGTCGAGGGCACCTCGGTTGCCATGCGCTCGACAAGTTGCTCGGGCGTGATGGTGACACCGCTCTCGTACGTCGAGCCGTCCGAGAAGTTAATGCGCAGCGGCACAATACGCACGTCATGCTCGCGCGCAAAGGCGGCAGGCGTGTCCGTGCCCGTGTCGGTGATGACTGCGATTCTCTGGCTGTTCAACGTTTCCCCCAATGGACATCGGAGAAGGAAAGCGCGTCCGATTTTTTCGTTGTCACAACTATAGCCATTGCATCTGGTTTTTAATACTAGATAATCTAATCACACAGAATTCAAGTGCTTGCGAGAGGGGGCGCTATGGCGGACGAGCAGGACCAGGAGCGTGCCCAGCGCACGTGCGTTGCCTACCGCACGCTCGCCGAGCGCATGACGAGCATCCACATCTCGCGCTTCTCGGAGCTCCCGCGCATCGAGCTCTACCTGGACCAGCTTCTCTCCTTGGTGGACGACGAGCTCTCGTTCATGCGTCTGCCGGACGAGGGGCCGTTGGTCACGGGCTCCATGGTGAACAACTACGTGAAGCGCCACGTTGTGCCGGCGCCCGTCAAGCACCGGTACACCAGGCGCCACGTCTGCTATGTGGTCTGCGTGTGCCTCTTCAAGCGCGTGCTCTCGATCGAGCAGGTCACGCGCCTCATTCGCCACGTGGAGGAGGAGAACCTCGACCTTCGCCACACCTACGACGAGCTCTGCGCGGCGCTGGAGTGCGCGCTTGCCGAGCAGTTCGCGGTGGGGCCGGACTTTGTGGCCCCGGCCGTGGAGCCGGTGATCGACCTGCGCGACGCCAACGGCGAGAAGGTCGACTCGCCGCTCGACCGGACCATCGAGGCTGCGGTGGTGAGCCTTGCCGCCAAGATCTACGTGGAGCAAGTCCTGGCGCTGGGGGAGGAGACCGCCCTCGCCGAGCAGCCCGGCGCGCACGTGGACAGCGACAGCCACGCAGCAGCAACCACGCCACCTGCCGTAACAACGGTAAAATAATTTTGCATCATTGGTTGGGTAGGATAAGAGGGTAACGAAGGGCCCGAGCGGCCTCTCCTCAAGGAAACGGACAATACAACCAATGGCAAGCATCTACGGTGAGCCCGCAGTCATCAGGCGCATCGAGCAGCGCAGCGCTGTCCACAAGGTGACCTCCAACGGCACCATAGCCGCTGCGGTCATGGTGTTCGCTGCCATCGCGGCGGTCATCACGGCCAACTCGCCCGCCTACGAGGTGATTGAGGAGGTGCTCCACGCGCCCCTCTCGCTGGGCATTGGCCCCGCGACCTTTTCGATAACCATCGAGGCCTTTGTGAACGACTTCCTCATGGCCATCTTCTTCTTGCTGGTGGGCATAGAGCTCAAGTACGAGATGACCGTGGGGCAGCTGAGAAAGCCCAGGCAGGCCGCGCTTCCCATGCTCGCCGCAGTTGGCGGCGTGGCGGCACCTGCGATGATCTACCTCATCCTCAACGCCGGTGGTGCCGTGCACGGCTGGGCCACCCCCATCGCCACCGACATCGCCTTTGCGCTGGGCGTCATGTCGCTTCTCGGTGACCGCATTGCGCCCGCGACCAAGGTCTTCTTCCAGACCCTGGCTATCGCCGACGACATCCTGGCCATTGTGGTCATCGCCCTCTTCTATGGGCAGACGCCCAACGTGGCCTGGTGCGCCGCGTCTCTCGGCGTGATTGTGGTGCTGTGGATCATCTCTCGCATGAAGGTCTACTCGGCCAAGCCCTACATGCTGATTGGCCTGGTGCTGTGGGTGTGCATGTACAACTCTGGCATCCACGCCACGCTGGCCGGCGTCATCTTGGCGTTCTTCCTGCCCGCGCGCTCTGACGTGCGCCTTTCAAAGCTGGGCAACTGGCTTGACGCCCGCGCCCGCGAGCTGGACGACACGTATGACGAAGAGAGCCACGTCCTGGGCCAGCACGACTTCACCACCGCTGCCGTGCGCGTGGAGCGCGTGATGCACCACGTCACGCCGCCGCTGGAGCGCATGGAGCGCTACATCTCGGTGCCGGTGAACTTTGTGATCCTGCCCATCTTTGCGTTTGTGAATGCGCAGGTGAGGATCGTGGACATGGACCTTGCCACCATCATCGCGGACCCGGTTACCAAGGGCGTCTACTTTGGCGCCGTGCTTGGCAAGCCCATCGGCATCATCCTGGTGACATGGCTTCTCGTGCACATTGGCTTTGCCAAGCTGCCCAAGCACGTGGACTGGCTGCAGATCATTGCGGTGGGCATCATGGGAGGCCTGGGCTTCACGATGTCGATCCTCATCTCTGGCCTGGCATTTACCGACCCCAGTGAAATCATGGCTGCCAAATGCGCCATTCTCGCCGGCTCGGTTACCTCGGCCATCCTGGGGCTGCTCTTCGTGCACGTGGCGAGCGCCATAAAGGAACGGCGAGAATCCCGCGAGCACGGCCTCGATATGGACGACGAGTCGTAGCTGCTGGGGAGTGGCGGCGGTCTTCGGCTCCGTCTCCGCTCCCTCCCTCCGTTCTTTAGCGGTTTCTGTGAAACGGAGGCCGTATTTGCCCAGTTGGCGCGCGGCACGATTCTCAAATACCGATAAAGAATGCGGGGACGAGATGGGGGAGGAGATGAGAGGCCCCGCCTAGTACCGCTCGAGGCGCTTGCGGATGGCGAAGTACTCGGAGAGCAGCAGCACCAGAAGGATGCTCATCACCACTACGGCACCCACCACGGCGCCGGAGAGCCCCGAGAAGCCCACGAGCAGCCACAGCACAGGCACGGAGAAGGCAAACGCAATGAGGTACAGCCTGCTCACGGCCTGCTGCTCGCGCAGCACGGTGATGATCTGGTACAGAAAGTCGATTGCCGCGCAGATGCCGCCGTTTACCACCATCACGTAGACTAGCGGTCTAAACTGCTCGAAGTCCAGCCCGTACAGGAAGCTCATGATGGGGATGCCCAGCCACCCCATGAAGAGCCCCACAATCACGGTGATGCCCGCAATCACGCCCATCATCGCAAGGATGATGAGGTCAAAGCGCTTGTGCTGCTCGGGGTCGTCCCAGATGCTGGCCAGGCGCAGCAGCTGCGGCTTGTAGATCATGGCCGCAGCCATGAGGATGGCGTGCGCGGGGAAGTACATGGCGTTGTAGTAGAGCTGGTTGTCGTACGAGAGCACGCCCTCGATGGCAAACTTGGGCATCGAGTCGATGAGGTTGTAGAGAAACGCCGCCAGGAACAGCGGGAAGCAGTTGACAAAGATCTCCTTCACGCCGCGCCACGTAAGCGGCAGCGAGCGCTCGGTCTCCATGAGCGCCAGCGGCAGCGTGAGCAGCACAAACGACGCTGCGGCGCCCACCGCCATGCCAATGCTCGAGACCACCATGTTGCGCGTGATAAAGAGCAGCACCGTGAAGACCACAAACGAGAGCACGCAGCGCACCGCCTGCGAGATGCCGGCCAGGTAGAGCTTGTCCTTTTGCTGCAGTCTGCCCTCGTAGACGTCGCCCAGCGCGTCAAAGAAGCGAAACCCCATCACGCCGCACACGATGGCGGTCATGTCGCCGTCGTAACCGCGGATGCGGCAGTACAGAAGGCCGATAAGCACCATGGCCACGCAGGTCGCAATGCGGTTGACCTGGTAGTCGTAGAACGAGTCCATCTCGTCGATGTCCGAGACCTGGTACGTGCGCACGCCGTAGTTGCCCACAAAGAACAGGAGCGTACCCACGACCATGGCCATCGAGAAGAGACCGGCGTTCTCGGCGCCCACGAACTGCGTGGCCACAATGGTGAGCAGCGGGAAGAACCCGCCCCAGCACGCCTGGCCAATGGAGTTGCACACGTAGTCGCGCGTGGTCTGGTGCGCCAGGTACTGCTCGGACTGCTCGGAGACGCTGCCCGAGAAGACCGAGGAGATCAGGCGGTCCCACCAGTGGTTGGTGACGCGGCGGAGAAAGCCCTCCTTCTTGGGCTTGGCTGTGCGGCTGGAGCGGCTCTCGTGCCTGCCGGCGCGCGACCCCACGAGCGAGCTCAGACCCGTCTTTTGGGCTCTCCCGCGCTGCCTGCTCGTTCGTGCCATGCGCCGACCATCCTCTCGCGGCCCTTGGGGCCAAGCTTCTCTCGCCCGCTCATTATCTATAGGGGCCATTGTATCGCGCCGCGTGTGCGCGGTCCCGCGCCCGGCCGCATCGTGTACGTTGCGTTTCGCCTTTGCGGATGCTCGGTGGGGTTGACGCCTAACGTGGGTTGGCTTGCTAAGGTTGTCCTGCATGCAGCGACATGCGGCACACGTGCAAGTCCGTCGGCGTGACCGGCGGGAGCTTGAGGGAGGACACATGACAACAACCGAGGCTTCGAGCCAAGGGGAGGGACGCGCGCTCGTCCGGGCAAGCGAGGCGGAGCAGGCAAAGTCTGCCCTTGCGCTGGTCGACGTGCCCGAGGAGCTCCGTGACAACCTGGCGCTCTTCCTGCGCCTTGTTCGCAAGGTGCTCAAGGAGAACGACCCGGACCTTCTCGCCACCTTCGACCTGCTGCTGGGTGACGCCATCCGCGTGACGTACGCCGACGGCGTGGCGCGCACTGACGACAAGGCCGCCCTGGCCGAGCAGGCGTTCCAGGAGTTTGTCTCCACCATCGACGGGCTTTCCATGGACAGGGCGACGCTGCTCATGCGCGCCTTCGTCACCTACTTCCATCTGGCGAACATCTGCGAGGAGAACTACCGCGTGTCCTCGCTGCGCCGCCGCGAGAGCGAGGTGCCCACCACCGAGACGGCCGACCCCATCAACGACCTCACGGTGGCCTATGGCCAGCTGGTAGACGAGTGCGGTCGCGCCAAGGCAACGGCGCTTCTCAACCGCCTTGAGTTCCACCCCGTCTTCACCGCGCATCCCACCGAGGCGCGCCGCAAGGCCGTCGAGGGCAAGATCCGCCGCATCTCCGAGCTTCTCGCCAAGCGCTCCACGCTCGCCGGCGTCGAGCTGGTGGAGAACGAGCGCCTTATGCTGCAGGAGATTGACGCGCTGGTGCGCACCTCGCCCATCGCGTACAAGAAGCCCACGCCCGTCGAGGAGGCCGACACCGTCATCGATATCTTCGATGCCACGCTCTTCGACATGGTGCCCGAGGTCTATCGTCGCTTCGACGACTGGGAGCTGGGCGAGCGCGCCGGCACCGTGCCGCCCGTGTGCCCGGCGTTCTTCCACCCCGGCAGCTGGATTGGCTCCGACCGCGACGGCAACCCCAACGTCACCGCAAAGGTGAGCCGCAAAGTCGCCGAGAAGTTCCGCGTGCACGTGCTTGAGGCCCTGGCCGACAGGACCTACTACGTGGGCCGCAACCTCACGCTGGACGCGCGCTTTACCAAGCCCTCCGACGCGCTTGTGAACCTGTGGAACCACCAGGTTGAGATGAGCGAGGTCCTCTCGCAGCGTGCGCTTGAGGTCTCCACCTCCGAGCTGCACCGCGCCGTCATGATTGTGATCTCTGACCGCCTTCGCGCCACCATCCAGCGCACGGCCGACATCATGTACGCTTCGGCCGACGACTACATTGCCGACCTGCGCATTGTTCAGCGCTCGCTGGCGGCGGCCGGCGCCGTGCGCACCGCGTATGGCCCGCTGCAGAAGCTTATCTGGCAGGCGGAGACCTTTGGGTTCCACCTGGTCGAGATGGAGTTCCGCCAGCACTCGCTCGTGCACGCCCGCGCGCTCGAGGACATCCGCGAGCACGGGCGCTGGGGCGAGAGGGGCGAGCTGCAGCCCATGACGCGTGAGGTTCTCGACACCTTCCGCGCCATTGGCAGCATCCAGCGCATCAACGGTGTGAAGGCCGCGCGGCGCTACATCATCTCCTTCACGCAGTCGGCGCAGAACGTGGCCAACGTCTACGAGCTGGCCCGCCTTGCCTTTGCGCACGAGGCGGACGTTCCCGTGCTCGACGTGATTCCGCTGTTCGAGCAGGTGGAGGATCTGGAGAACGCCGTCGACACGCTCGACCAGATCATCAAGCTCGAGCCCGTGCAGAGGCGCCTTGCCCAGACCGGCAGGCGCATGGAGGTCATGCTCGGCTACTCCGACTCCTCCAAGGACGCCGGCCCTACCTCGGCCACGCTGGTGCTCCACGCCGCGCAGGCGGCCATTGCGCAGTGGGCCGAGAGGAACGACATCGACCTGGTTCTCATGCACGGCCGTGGCGGCGCGGTGGGACGTGGCGGCGGCCCGGCAAACCGCGCGGTTCTCTCGCAACCCAAGGGCTCGGTCAACTGCCGCTTCAAGCTCACCGAGCAGGGCGAGGTCATCTTTGCCCGCTATGGTGACCCCACGCTGGCCAGGCGTCACGTGGAGTCCGTTGCCGGCGCAACGCTGCTGCAGTCCTCGCCGTCCATCGAGTACGTGAACACCGAAACCACGGCCAAGTACGCCGACCTGGCCGCCAAGCTGGATAGCGCCTCTCGCCGTCGCTATCGCGAGCTCTTGGAGACCGAGGGCTTTGCGGAGTGGTTCTCCACGGTCACGCCGCTTACCGAGATTGGCCTCATGCCCATTGGCTCGCGTCCCGCAAAGCGCGGCCTGGGCGCCAAGTCCTTGGACGACCTGCGCACCATTCCGTGGATCTTCTCGTGGTCGCAGGCGCGCATCAACCTGGCCGCGTGGTACGGGCTGGGCACGGCGTGCGAGGAGCTGGGTGACCTCGACCTTCTCCGCCAGGCCTACGCGGAGTGGCCGCTCTTTACCACGTTCATCGACAACATCGAGATGTCGCTCTCCAAGACCGACGAGCGCATTGGCCGCATGTACCTGGCGCTGGGCTCGCGCGACGACCTGGCCAAGAAGGTCCTGGAGGAGATGCGCCTCACGCGCAAGTGGGTGCTGGCCATTGTGGGTGACGCGTGGCCGCTGGAGCACCGTCGCGTGCTGGGGCCGGTGATTCGCGCAAGACTGCCGTTCGTGAACGTGCTCTCCGTGACGCAGGTGCGCGCGCTGCGCGAGATGCGCACCCGCGGCGATCACCTCACGCCGGAGGAGCGCGAGCGGTTCATCTACCTCATCCTGTGCACCGTGTCCGGCGTTGCCGCCGGGCTGCAGAACACCGGGTGACGGCGATGTCGACCGGAGGACGGCGGACGGCCGGTGCGTGACCACCCCGCGGCCGGTGACGCCCGAAGGCGCGTTTTTCCAGCTATCACGTACGAAAACCACTCCCTGGCGTCGTTTTGGCGCCGGGGAGTGGCTTTGTGTCCTGTGCCTGCCTTGCCTTTAGTTCCCAGCCACGGCTCTTCCTGTCTCTTCTCCGGAAGGAAACCTGCGGGTTACTAGCACCCGTGCGACGACGTTGCCGAGAAGAACCGCAGGTAGACGGCTTGACCCTTCTCGGCGCACTGCAACTAACCCGCAGGTTTGGCTTTGGGGGCGCTGGGAGGGCCTTGTTTGTCGCCGCCGGAGCCCCGCCTGCCGCCGGGGGCCTTCCCCTCGCCCTTCTCGCTGAGCAGTATTTGTGATGCGAGAAAAACTTGCGATTGACGGTTGCGTTACATGAGCGTTTTCGCGTAAGATACTCCTCGCTGCAACCCCAGCAGCAGAGATTCGGGCGTTTAGCTCAGGGGGAGAGCGCTTCCCTGACACGGAAGAGGTCAGAAGTTCAAATCTTCTAACGCCCACCATACACGCAGATCGGAGGCCCTTTTAGGACCTCCGATTTTTTATACAAGCCAAATTGAACACTGATCGTGTGAGAAAGCCGCACCGCTCTAGACGTCGTGCCCGGCCCATCCACCTGTTCGACGCAATCGCCTCAAGTCTCGGACGCCTCATACTTTGGGACGATGCGCTTTGCTCGCATGCCGTCGAAAATCACCAAGAGGCTGGACGCCTATGGCCAGTAGAAAGAACCAACCAAGCAGGCAGACCTCCTGGGATTGGAGCAACCATGGCAACGCGCCCCACTTGCACGAGGTGGCTGCCCGTCATCTCTGGTATCCTCACGGCGATGTTCGCATTTGTTCTGGCCTATCAACGAGCTCTACGGTACGAGCAGCAATCCTGGGACGGCCGTGGATATGGTTGAGAAGGGCGTTAGCTACTACTCGCCGCTCAGCGACAACGAGAATGACGTCATCAAGGGGTCTACCAACAACGGATTCAGCGGCAAGTATGCCACCAGCGTCTCGGCAGACCTCGGCAGCGGCTACAAGGACCACGTCGTCGAGCTGCGCGCCTATGGAAGCCAATACTACACCACGGTCGGCAACCAGCAACTGAGCGGTGCTTTTGCGGTAAAGGTATTCTCGCTTGACACTGAGGGGAACCGCACGGAGGTCGCGAGCCTCAGCCCCACGGTCAACGAAAGCCAGATCCAGGCGAGCAATTACTCTGATGAGCTGGCATACCTCCGAGCAGGCTACCTGCAGGAGTATGACTCCTACTTCGAAGTGGCCGCCGCGGATGTGGATGGCGACGGCGTGGATGAGGTCTTCTGCTACACGGACTGCTACAAGGACGAGAACGGCGAGTGCCTTGCCTGTATCGATATGTGGGACCTGCAGCCCGACAGCTCCTGGAGCCACACCCAGGAGTGGGTGGACTGCGGCCAGGCGTCCTACTATGTCACAGAACAGGAACTTGCCGAGATCCGCAACAGCAAAGATGACCCCACCGACCGAATGCAGCTCATGATGGCCCCGGTGGTCACCCTGGCCGGCGGCGACCTCGACCGACACGGCTACGGTCCTCATCATTGCCGGCTGGGACTGCGGTGGCAGCTCCAACGCGGAGTACGCCAACTTTGGCTACCGCTACGTGTACTATGACACGTCCCAGGACGATTTCGTCGTCTCCGACTACTACCGCAAGGCTCTTGGCAAGGATGCCGCACACATCACCGAGACCGCCTGCAAGGACTCGGACCAGGGTGGCCGATACCGGCCGACCCTGGCGCCCTTCGCCCTGGGTGCCGCACGACTGGACGGCCTCAACCAGGGACCGCCGAGAACGACGACGTCCTCATGGGTGGGGACATCTACTCGTTCAGTCTCTCCGCTGGGGTGAGCCTCGACACTTTCGGCAGCATCAGCCTCACCTCTGACCAGGTGAACTCGAACCGTTACACAAAGGGCAAGGAGCAGGTCTGGATTGGCGACGTGCTGTGGTGCTGCTTCCAGGCAGTCACGACCATCGGTTACGGGGACATCACCGTCACAAGCGCCGTTGGCCACGCGATTGTGGTGGCGCTTAGCGTGGTGGGGATTCTGTTCGTGGCGGTGCTCACGGCGGCGGTGGTCAGCTACTGCAACGAGCTCATGCTGGCGCGGCGCAACGAGAGCCTGGCCCTGTACCTGGACAAGCTGGAGCACCTGGACCAACTGACGCAGGGGGAGCTGGCCGAGCTCTCGCGCAAGGTGCGCAGGCTGCGTGGCTCGCAGGAGTAGTGCGCGAGGGTGCGCTGCCTCTAGTCTCCCAACTCACACCATAGTGTGGGTCACGCCGTTTTCGTGCTGGGACTCATATCAGTAGGTTCGGTTTACTCAGTCATAGCTGAGTCAGTTGCGGCTGAGTAAAGGCGGCAAGCGCGGGCATTATTGCCAACATTACAAGGCTAGCCTGCTTCCGGCATGCGCTTACCGCATGGGAAATCATTCTTACGAACCTCATCGCACAGCTTAGGCGCTGTGGCATGCCTATGACAGATTCTGCGGAGTAACGTATCGTACTTCGCCTGCACCTTCAAATCATGTGCATTATCATGTACATAACTGGACACATCACGGGAGGAATCACATGGATGCCATCTATTCTGCGACTGCGTTGCGTGATCATCCGCGCGAAGTGAAGCAGGCTGCTCGCGAACGACTCGTGAGGATTACGGAGAATGGCAACGGCGCCTACGTGTTTTGCTCTGAGGAGGTTTTCCAACGGGAAGTGGACGATGCCGTTGAACGAGCGCTCTATGCGCAGCGTGTCTCCGATGCAATAGACCGTGGTCGCGCGGATATTGCTGCCGGCCGGTATGTGGAAGGTATCGAGGCGGCGAAGGCTGCCGTTGCGGATAAGCGGGCCTCCCGTGGCGCGGCTTAGGTTCTCCGAGGAGTTCCTCGAGTCTCTCGCCGGGCTTGATAAACGGGTCGAGGAGTCCGTATGGAAGAAGCTCGCGCTCGTACAGGGCTTTCCGGGAGTGGGTTCGTCCCTGGTGGAACCCTCGCTTAGACATGCATATGGCTCTGCCTGCCTCAAAGTGGTAGCTGCAGGTTATGACGTGCTCTACGAGTGTGGCGAGAAGGGTAACGATGGCGAAGAGGTCGTCGACGTCCTTGGCATTGTGAACCAGCGGGCAGTGCGCTAGCGGCAGCGTTGCTAGCCACGTGCGGCAAGGCACGTACAAACATGACGTGGACGGCATTCGGATCCTCATGCCCCTTCCACCGAGGGCTCCTGTGCAGTCATTCTCGTATTGGATGGAGCATAGCGACTACTTTCTGGCCGTGAGGACCGGGTTCACGCTGAGCGTGCTCACGACGTGGGCTGAGCACGGACGAGTGGAGTCCATCGACGAGCTGTTGCGGATTATTGGGGAGCTTGGACCGGTGTGTGGGGGTAGGTAGGTTGAGTTCTGCCGGCTGCCTGGGTCTGCCGCGCGGCAGCCCGCTTCGCCCCCCCGGCGCCGTCGGGCTGTTTTCGGACGTTTTGGGGCCGTGCTAGCACGGATTATGTCCGAAAACTGCCCGACAGCGCGCGGGGGGCTGCATGGTGGGCAGGCCTGGGGCTGCCCGGACATCCGCCGGGTGCCGGATGGCGCAGATTGACGGTTGGGCTATGGTTTTTCGGGGGTACCCCGAGTATCGAACGGTTTAAAGTCTGATAAACCGCAGGTCAGCGAATTGCCACTGCGGCGCAGTTACATAAGAACTCTTACCAAAACTGCTGCCAACCGGAAGTCCGTCTGAACTTCCGGCAAGGCGACTGCCTCCACCCCCTCACGCAAACGCCACGAGCGCCTTTCCGCTCACGAGGTCGTGCCACAGCCCCAGGCCACGTCCGCGCGCGTCGTACAGGCGAATGCACGCCGCGATGTCAGGGTCCGCCGTGGCGGCATCGAGCCCCACCTCCGGCAGGTCGCACAGCACGCTGCGGTCGAAGACGGTCGTGCCGCGCTCAAGCGCCGCGCAGTAGAGGATGTCCTGCTCGACGAGGTCCTGGAACATGTGGCTGCCATACGACAGCTCGGGGGAGAAGCCGTGCGCGGCGTCGGCGTACTCGACAATCGCCCGGAAGGCGGCTATCTCGGCAAAGGTGACGGGCACGCCCAGGTCGGGGGACGAGGTGCCAATCCGGCCGGGCGCGAGAAGCACTGCGGCTGCGCCCGCCGCCTCGCGCACCTTGCGCGCGGCCTCGCCAACAGCGCGCGCCACACCCGGCCGCTTGCCGTGCGGGCATGCCCGATAACCTGCGGCATCGACCACGCAGACAAAGTCGACACCCGTCTGCATCGAGGCGCCCATGGTGTTCTCGGCAGCGCGGAGCAGCACGGGGCCAGACGTGGTGGGCACCTCAACGGAACCCGTGCCCTTGAAGGACTGCAGCGGCCGGCATTGCAGCAGGTTGATCACAAAGCGTGGCTCGGTCTCCTCGCCGCTCGCCGTGTCCACGTTCACGGTGAACTCGATGTCGACGGCGTAGTCGTACGCCTCCTGCAGGGCGCGAAGGATCTTGCGCATGGCCGTGGTGAAGCGTCGGTCGCCCGCAAGCCCCGCGCACGAGGCAAACGTCACCTCCCGCCGCTGGCCGCGGTCGCGCAGCATGCGCTCGGCCTCGCGGTCGTGCTCCATCACCATGGGTCGCACCGACGCCGGCATGAGGGGCGCAATGTCTGTGCAGAGCTTCTCGGCAAATGCGCTGCCCGCGAGGTCGATAAGGTCGCATCCGCGCTGGCAGAAGCGGTGCCGGTCCGCATCTGTGACCATCGTGGTGGCGGTTGGCCTGTCCAGACTCACAAGTCGAGGGTAGTCGCGCTCGGTGCGGTCCACTGCCTTTGTGCCAAGGCCCATCACCAGCCGAAGCATGCCGGCGGAGGGGTCCATGTCCGGAAGCCAGCGGTATGCGCTGCGAGAATAGCCAATGCCCGCGGCCGTTGGCATGAAGTACGCGTCGCCGTAGCGAGAACCGCTCACACGCTGAACGAGAAGTGCCATCTCCTCCTCGGCCGTGTCCAGCCCGTTGCGCCGGCGGTATTCCAGCGCCGAGGGGTTCATGGTCGACGCGTACACGCGCTTGACGGCGCGCTCGAACTCGCGAAGCCGCTCCTCGGGGTCACCCACGTTGGGCAGGAACACCGAGTCGTACTTGCCGGCGAAGGCGTTCCCAAACGCGTCCTCAAGGCAGCTGGACGATCGCACAATGATGGGAACCTGGCCAAAGTAGTCCAGGACGCGACGGAAGCCCTGCTCGATCTCGGGCGGGAAGGTTCCATTTTCGATGCCCTGCGCTAGAGAATCCGCCACGCGCAGGTAGCCGTCGCCGCGTTGCGCGATACGCAGCGGCCACAGGTCATTTTCTACAATGAACGTATAGAAGACGTCCGTGCCCACGTAGAACGAGTCATGCGGCTCCAGCAGGCCAACAAGTTCGGGCAGGTTCTTCTCGACAATCTTGCGCGACAAAAGCATGCCGCAGGACTTGCCGCCAACCATGCCGGTCCCCACCATGCGCCGCCGCACGTCAAAGTAGTCGGTGGGCGAGAAGTACTTTTGCACAAGCGCGCGCATGCGCGGGTCTCTCGTCATCATCATGTTGCACATCTTGCGACAGGCGCGCCGCATGTCCTCGCCGTGCTGGTAGCTGGCACGTGCCTGCAGGAAGAACCGGTCCCAGGAGTCTATGTCGCGGTCGGCGGCGCCCTTCATCTCCTCGCTCATGCGCGCGTAGAAGCGGCTGGTGTCGACGCCCGAGGTGAGGGCGCGCACCTCTCCCGTGGCAAGGTCGAGGCGATGCGCGAGGAACATGGTAGGGGAGTAGCGGCGCCAGACCTTGAGGGGGTGGATGAAGAGGTCGCCCTCGTCCGGTGAGACGTCAATGAGGAGCTGCGTCGTGTCGTGAATCTTTGCGATGGCCGCAAAGGAGTGGTCGCCCTTGATGATGGGGAAGTACGCCACCGTGTCGAGCGAGAACAGGTACGGGCAGGTGAGGCGGAAGAAGTTCCCCATTGTGAGGTCGGCGGACCACGCAACCTGCAGGTCGGACAGGCTGTCGAACACGTAGAACGTCTCGGGGCCCTCGTGCGTGATCACGTCGTGCACCTGCATGGTGAAGGTCTCGAAGCCCTTCCTGGGGTCGAGGTCGACCTCGACAACGCCGGGTGTGCCGCGGGCGATGATCCGTCTGTGCGAGGCAAAGCGCAGGTAGACAACGTTTCTGCCGTCTGCCACCGAGCGGCCGACAAAGGCGTCTGCAATGGGGCGGAACTCGTCGAGCGAGCTGACCTGCCAGACCACGTTGTCGCCCAGGCGGATGGAGTCGAGCACCTCGTCCAGGCCGTCGATGCCGCTGGGTACACGATCGAACGCTGCCATATCTGCCTCCTCGCGTGGATTGAGGCAATCCTAGCTGGTCGCAGGGCGGCGGCCGCGCAGCTTCTGGCTGGTGGACGGCTGCGGGTGGCTGGCGGTTGGGGTGGCTCGGGAAAACCTGCGGCTTAATAGCAGTCGCGGACAAGGTGTGCCGAGAATAACCGCAGGTAGATGGCTTGGTCCTTCTCGCCAGGCTTCTATTAAGCCGCAGGTTTCGATTGACTGGCTGCCCTGCCGCCCGCCTGCCGCCCGTCCGCCGCCGGCGGGCTGCTCGCCCAAAACCATAGCCACAGGCTATGGAACGCGATAGAAGATAGATACGCTCTCATTCCTCGCCCCTCTGCCATCATGGATGAGAACAAATATGCAACCATCCCTCGTGACAAGGAGCAACCATGTCCACCTCCACGCTCAAGCAGCCGCCCTACACCTACGACATTGTTGGAAGCTTCCTCAGGCCGGAGCGCCTGAAGAATGCCCGCGCCGAGTACGCGGCCGAAAAGATCGACCAGGCCCAGCTCACTGCTGTCGAGGACGAGTGCATCGCCGAGCTCGTGCAAAAGGAGAAGGCCGCCGGCCTGCGCGCCGTCACCGACGGCGAGTTCCGTCGCGCCATGTGGCACCTGGACTTTCTCGCCGCGCTCAACGGCGTGGAGGAGATCTCTGCCGACACCTGGTCCGTGGAGTTCAAGGGCCCCAAGCCCAAGGGCGCGCAGCTGCGCTTCACGGGCAAGGTCGACTTTGGGCCGGATCACCCGTTCATTGAGCACTTCCGTTGCCTCCAGAAAATCGCGGACGGCTACCCCACAAAGCTGACCATCCCCGCGCCCTCCATGCTGCACCTCATTCCCTGCGTGCGTGGCAAGGCCACGTACCGGCCCATCGACCGCTACGCGGGGTCGGACGGCGACGAGCGCCTCTTTGAGGACATCGCCGTGGCGTACCAGCACGCCATCAAGGCCTTCTACGACGAGGGCTGCCGCTACCTGCAGTTTGACGACACGAGCTGGGGAGAGTTCTGCGACGCGGACAAGCGCGTCGCCTACGAGGCCCAGGGCATCGACCTCGACGCCGTGGCCAGGCGCTACGTGGAGATTATCAACCGCGCGCTCGAGGCAAAGCCGGCGGACATGACCATCACGACGCACATCTGCCGTGGCAACTTCCGTTCGACCTGGTTCTCTTCGGGTGGTTACGAGCCGATCGCCGAGACGCTCTTCTCGCACGCCAACTACGACGGGTTCTTCCTCGAGTACGACTCCGACCGCGCGGGCGACTTTGAGCCGCTGCGCCACATCCGCGACCAGGTTGTGGTCCTGGGCCTGGTGACGTCCAAGTTCCCCGAGCTAGAGGACGAGGACGCCGTCATCGCGCGCATCCACGAGGCCGAGAAGTACGTGCCGCTCGACCGCCTGCGCCTCTCCACGCAGTGCGGCTTCTCCTCGACCGAGGAGGGCAACGTCCTTACCGAGGACGACCAGTGGGCAAAGATCGCCCTGGTCCGCCGCATCGCAGAGCGCGTCTGGGGAGAGTAGTGCCGCGCTGCGTGATTGCGTGCGCCACGAAACTGGAGAGCTCTTGTAAAGGCGTATACCACAGTATACAATTCATCCATGTTGGAGATAACTAGGACAGACGAGTTCTCAAGGTGGCTCAGGAAGCTGCGGGATGCCGACGCAAAGGCTAAGCACCTCAACAAGGAGTACGAGTAGATCGAGGGGGGGCAAGCAATGGAAGCGAAGAAGGCAGCCGCTTACGATGCGGCAGAGTTTCTGGATACGGACGAGGACATTGTCGCCTACCTTAACGCAGCGCTCGAAGACGGTGACCCATCCCTCGTGTCTGCGGCGCTCGGTGACGTTGCTCGCGCGCGAGGCATGACTCAGCTCGCCCATGAGACAGGCATCACGCGAGATGGCCTCTACAAGGCGCTATCTCCTTCGGGCAATCCGTCTTTCGCCACGGTCCAGAAGGTGATTAGGGCATTGGGCTATAAGTTTGACGTGGCGGTGGCGGTCTGACACTCCTCTGGCCTGCTCCTCTCGTTTCGCTACCATTGCTCCGGTGGACGAGAAGGGTGCGGCGCAGCGGAGGCGGGCATGGACATCTACGTCATTCGACACGGGCAGACCGACGCCAACCTGCGCCACGAGCTGCAGGGGAGAAGGGATGTCCCCCTCAACGAGCGCGGGCGCGAGCAGGCGCAGCGCGTGCGGGCGCTTCTCGACGAGCGCGGGATCCTGTTCGACCGGGTCTACTCGAGCCCGCTTGGTCGCGCGGTCGAGACCGCGCGGATCGTCTCGGGCGGAAGCGTGCCGGTTGAGACGGACGACCGCCTCCTGGAGATGGATTACGGCCCCTACGAGGGCATGGACCTGCGGAAACCCGTGCCAGAGGTCGTCACGTTCTTCAGCGACTTTGCGCGCAACCCGGCGCCCGCCGGTATGGAGCAGCTCTCGTCCGTGACGGCTCGGGCGGGCCGGTTCATCGAGGACGTTGCGCGCTCGTCTGGGGAGCGCGTCCTTGTCTCCACGCACGCGATCCTGATGAAGGGCATCCTCGAGTACCTCACGCCCGATTCGCGCGGGAGCTATTGGTCGAAGTTCATTGGGAACTGTGCCGTCTACCAGTGCGTTTGACGAGGCGGGGCGTTTAGCGTGCCGGTGGAGGTTGCTGACGCCGGGCGCGGCTGAGGTCAGAAGCGCTTCGATTAGGGGTCGCCGGGGCTTCCCGGCTTCCGTGCGGCTGCCCACCCCGACCCCCGCGCGCCGTCGGGAAGAAATCGGACGTTCTGTGGTTTCTCCAGCGAAGATTTTGTCCGGAAACTGCCCAAGTCTGCGTGGAGCCGCAGCCACATAAGGGTTTGAACAATAACTGCTGCCAACCGGAAGTCCGGCTGACTCCGGCTGGCGCCGCACCTCTCGCTGCGGCTGTCTCTCGTCTCGTTTCGCTACCATGGTGCCCAGTAGATGAGAAGAGAGAGGAAACAATGGCAGACGAAAAGCGCGAGCAGGCCGCGCGCGAGAGCGGCGTCATTAACTTCAACGCTGAGGCGGTTCGTCTCGGCGACCACATTGTGCGCGGAACGGCAGCCGACGGCCAGGTGCGCGCCTTTGCGGTGACGGCGCGCGCGAGTGTCCAAGAGCTGCACGAGCGCCACCAGACCTCGCCCGTCGTGAGCGCCGCGCTGGGGCGCCTCCTGATGGCGGGCATGATGATGGGCGCCATGTCCAAGAACGATGACGAGCTCATCACGCTTGTGGTTCGCGGCGAGGGCCCCGTGGGCGGCCTCACCGTGACCGCGAACAACCGCGGCCAGGCAAAGGGCTTCGCCAACCACCCGCACGTGTGGCTACCGCTCAACAGTGCGGGCAAGCTCAGTGTGGGCGAAGCCGTGGCGGGGGAGAACCACGCGGGGACGCTCTCGGTTGTCCACGACCTGCCGGGCATGGAGCCGTACTCCAGCGAGGTTCCGCTTGTCTCCGGCGAGATTGGCGACGACCTCACGTACTACTTTGCCGCAAGCGACCAGGTGCCAACCTCGCTGGGCGTGGGCGTGCTGGTGGACACCGACCAGAGCATTCGCCAGGCGGGCGGGTTCATCGTGCAGTTGATGCCGGGGTGCGAGGATGAGGTGGTTGACCGCCTTGAGAAGAACCTCGCCGGTACGCGTTCCGTCACGGATCTGCTCGAGGAGGGCATGAAGCCCACGGATATCCTTGAGCATGTGTTGGATGGTCTCTCGTACCAGGAGCTGGACACCATGCCGGTGGAGTTCCACTGCGGCTGCAACCGCGAGCGCGCCACCCGTGTGGTGCTGGCGCTAGGCCGCGACGAGCTGGAGGACATGATCTCCAAGAACGAGCCCGCCGACGTGTACTGCCACTTCTGCGGAAAACACTACCGCTTTGAGCCGGACGAGCTGCGCGACCTTCTGCGATGAGGTACCTTGCCAGTCACAAGTAGGTCCTTCTCGTGCAGAGTAAAACCTCACACGTGGTTTCTCTTTTGAGGCTTAGGACGGCAAAATCCCAGTTGAGAGTGAGGAGAAATCAAAGAAGAAACAACACGTGTGAGGTTTGCGGTTCGAGAAGCTCGCGCCGAGGTCCAGTCCCTACAGCCGCGTGACGGTCTGCGCCAGCTCCTTGCGCGAGGAGTGGTTGGGCAGCGGGCCCACGCCCTCGGCCGCGTAGCCAAGGTCGATTGCGCAGAGAACCACCTCGTTTGCCGGCAGGCCAAAGGCCGCTGCGACCTCGTCGGGGTTGAGGCGGTTCACCCAGCAGGAGTCAACGCCCTCGTTTGCGGCAGCAAGAATCATGTGGGTCGCCACGATGCTTGCGTCCTCGACGCCCGAGGTGCGCTCGCTGCCTGGGTAGGTGTAGACGTTCTCACTATCGAACGCGACGAGAAGAACGGTCGGCGCGCCGTAGCGGCAGGGGGTGAGGCCGTCGAACTTCTCGAGCGCATCGGCGGATTGCAGCACGTAGACGTGCTGCTCCTGCAGGTTCTTCGCTGTCGGCGCCACGCGTCCGGCTTCGAGGATCGCCTCCAGCCTGTCGCCTTTCACGGCACGGTCGCTGTACTTCTTGCACGAGTAGCGGTTCTTGATGACGTCAGTGAACTCCATGGGGCCTCCTCTGGCCGGTGGTGATTGCGTGCGATAGGCCAAGTGTAGCGTTGACCTGGGGTTGCGGTCGCAAGGCGGCTTGCCGCGGTTGCTACCGCAAGCCGTTTGGCTACAGGTCGATCCACTGGCGCACGCCAAACCCGCGCTTCCGCAGCGTGCTGCACAGGTAGTCGATGCGCGTGGGCGTGACCTCGATCAGGTGGAGCACGGTGCGCATCTTCTCGAGCTTCTCGCCGGTGAGCTTCCTCTCCGCTGCGGCGCGCGAGAACTTCTCGCTCATGGGGTCGACGACCTCCGCGGTACCCGTGACCTGCACGCTCTCGAGCCTGCCAAACTCGTACGAGGGCTCGAAGACGGCAAGGCACACGTTGCGGTTCTCCTTGAGCGCGCGGAACTTGAGCCCGCCCTCCGAGAAGATCCAGAACTTGCCGTCACGGTAGGTGTACTCGAGCGGGGTGCAGCGGACGAGGTCGGCCGACGCCGTTGCCATGGCGCAGATTTGATGCTCGCCGAGAAACGCGTCGATTGCCGTGCGCAGCTCATCCTCGGGCATGCGGGCAGAGGTCGCGTCCCTCTCGGTCCAGTATCCTGCGGCCTCGTCGAATTCCTCTGGTGTCATTGTTTGCCCCCCTCTGTTGCGGCTTTCCGGCGCGGGCGACCACGGGGGCGCCGGCCGGGCTCTTCTGCTTGAATTCCATTATCGCCCTCGTGCGTTGTTACCGGGGCGTTGAGAAGGGCTGACCGCTACCAGGATGAGACAAAGGGACAGTCCCTTTGTCTCATGCACGGCGTGCGGGTGCGGTGTGTGATTGCTGCCGCCCACTCCATCAACGGGGTGCTGCTGAGAAAGAATGGCCGCTCTGCGGCATCTCCGCCACGACTTCTGTCCGGATTCTCCTGACAGCGCCGGTGGGGCTACGACGGCGAGCAAAATTGCCGTCCGGATCCCGATGGCGCAGGTTGACGGTTGGACTACGGTTTTTCGGGGGCACCCCAAGTACAAAGCGGTTCGAAGTCTGATATGCCGCAGGTCAGTGAATTGCCACTAAGCCGGAGTCACATAAGGGTTCTCACCAAAACTGCTGTCAACCGGAACTGCGCCGATCGCCTCGCGGCGCGCGGACCTCCTCGTGCCATAATATGAGACAAAGGGACTGTCCCTTTGTCTCATGAGGAGGCACGGAATGCTGTACACGCCCGTCACGAAAAACGCGATCAGGTTCTGCTACAACGCGCACGCTGGCCAGCTGGACAAGGCCGGCCTGCCCTACGTCAACCACCCGCTGCACCTCGCGGAGCAGATGTCCACCGAGGACGAGACCTGCGTCGCGCTTCTCCACGACGTTATGGAGGACTGTGGAGCTACCTCGGAGGACCTTCTCGCCCTGGGCATCTCGCCAGAAGCACTGGCCGCGGTGCAGCTCCTCACCCACAAGGACGGCGTGCCCTACCTGGATTACGTGCGTACTGTGGGCGAGAATCCCATCGCGCGACGCGTCAAGGTGGCTGACCTGCGCCACAACAGCGACCTCACGCGCCTGGACGAGGTGGGGCCAAAGGACATCGCGCGGCTCCGCAAGTACCGCAAGGCGCGCGTGATTCTGGGCGACATGGCAACCGAGGCGCAAACGCCCGCGGGCTCAGTGGCCATGCGGGTGGCGGACGAACCGTACCCGTTTGTGGTGCGCGACGAGTCGCACGGCGCGCTCACGCTGGAGGCGGACGTGCTGCCGCTCTCGGTTGGCGAGAAGGTCAAGCTTCGGTACGACTTTGGCCCTGCGGTCGCGCAGGGGGCCAGCGAGCGCGGGGTCTGGCGCGTGTACCAGGCGGGCGACGTCACCGTCGGTGTAACGCTTACCGCCGCGCCCGTCGCGCCCGCGGCGCCCACGTACCGCCTAGACCCCGACGCCGCCACCGTCACCGTGACAGCAGACCCCGTGGCCCACAGGCAAGACGCTGGTGCCAACAGCTTTACCGTCCGCGTGGCGTGGCGACGCGGCACAACCGAGAAAGACGTACGCACCGTGGCGGGCGTCGTGGGGGAGTAGGGCAGAGCAAAACCAATGTCCAAAACCCCAGCTACATCAAGCAGCCGCGCCCCTCGCATCCCGCGCGTGGTTGCCCTCCTCATGGACGGCATGTGGGCCCACGACCTGGCCAACGTAATCCAGGTCTTTGGCAACGGCGTCCCGCTCAGGGGCCAGGCGCCCTGTGACCTCTCCTTTGCCTCTGCGGGAAGGTCCGCCTCGCTCGACCACGGCCTCTCCGCTGCAACCACGCCGCTTGTCGAGTGCGACACCATCCCCGACCTGGTATGCGTTCCCGGCTTTGTGGATCCCTGTCGCGCCATACAGTCAGACGAGACGGACGAGACAATCACATGGCTACGCGAGGCAGCGCACCACGGGGCCCAGATTGCCTCGCTGGGGACAGGCGCGTTTGTGCTGGGGGCGGCAGGCCTTCTCGACGGTGTTCGCTGTACGACTCACCACGCGTTCTGGGACCAGTTTCGCCTGCTGTATCCCGCCGCGCTGCTGGACGAGGACTCCGTCTTCACACATGACCAAGCCCGCGGCATCTGGACCTCCGCTGGCGGGGCGTCTGGCCTGGACCTGTGCCTCTCGCTTGTCGCGCATCTTTCTGGGCCCGTGGTTGCGTCACAGGTTGCCGAGGCAATGAGCCTGTGGAACCCGCGCCCGCTGGGTACGCGGAGCGATGCCTTTGGCATGCCGGATACCCCCGAGGTGGAGCGCCGCGGCAGGGACGTGGAGCAGGTCTGCAAGATCGTGGGCGCGGACCTCTCGCGCCCGTGGACGGTGGCCGCGATGGCGCGTGCGAGTGGCGTGAGCGTGCGCACCTTCCAGCGTCACTTCCTGGAGTCCATAGGCGAGACACCCAAGGAATGGCTTCTCGCACAGCGCCTGGAACTTGCGACCCTGCTGCTGGTGCAGACGGACCTGCCCATGCCCGTGGTGGCGTCACGCGTGGGCCTCTCGGGCGCAGATGCGCTCTACCGGTTGTTTGTGGCGCAGCTGGGCGAGTCGCCTTCCTCGTATCGCAAGCGCTTCTCGTCGCAATAGGCGAGAGGGGCCGCCGCCGGAAAGTCCGGGACAGCCCCTCTCTGCAAAGGCAATGCGGCGCAGCTCAACGCCGAGTCTAGAACTTCTCGTCGTACTCGCCGGGCGCCTGGCCGTCGGATGCCGTGACGCCGCCGTCCACGCAGAGCACCTGGCCGGTGATGTAGGCCGCGTCCTCGGAGGCAAGGAACATGACTGCGCGGGCAATGTCCTCCACCTGGCCAATGCGTGCCATGGGGATACGCTCGATGAACGGCGCGACCTTCTCTGGCACGGTCCAGACGCTGCGGTTCATGTCGGTGGCGGTCATGGCCGGGGCAACGGCGTTGATGCGGACGCCCTGGGGGCCGTAGTCAATGCACAGGCTGCGCACCATGCCCACTACGGCGTGCTTGGTGGCGTTGTACGCCCAGGACATATAGTCGCCGCCCAGGCCGTTGACGCTTGCGGTCTGCACCACGTTGCCCTTGGTCTTGAGCAGGTGGGGCATGGCGTACTTGGTGAGGTAGAAGAGGCTATCCACGTTTACGGAGAACATCTTGTGCCAGTCGGCTGCGGACATCTGCGTGACTGGTGCCTGGCAGAAGATGCCGGCGTTGTTCATGAGGACGTCGAGATGGCCGTAGTGCTCGACCACCTTGTCCACGAGGTCCTTGCACGCCTCCTCGTCGGCGATATTGCACGAGTAGGCCGTGCAATCCGGGTAGCCGGCGAGGGTCTCGCGCACGCCGTCTACGTTGAGGTCTGCACCTGCGACCTTGGCACCGTTCTCGGCGAAGGCGCGCGCGATTGCGCGGCCAATGCCGCGGGCGCAGCCTGTGACGATGACTACCTTGCCGTCGAAGTCGTACTTGTTGTGCGTGATTGACATTGTTGCTCCCCTCTGCCGCAAGTGCGGCCGATGAGTGTTGTTGACGTTTCTGGCGCGCCGGTCGCGCTAGGCGCGCTTCTAGCCCAGCTTCGTTGCGCCGATGGCGATGCCGCCCGCGGCGATAAGGATCATGCCTGCGATAACAAACTTGAGCTCCTTGGGGGTCTTCTTCTCGTGGAGGATGAAGAGGCCGCCGAGCGTGGCGAAGATGAGGTTCATGTTCGCGAGCGTCCAGCCAACTGCCACGCCGTTCACCTGATTGGAGAAGAGAACCGCGATGTTTGCGACGGACCACAGGATGCCGGTGAGCATGTTCTGCCAGGACTTGATGCCAAACACGCCCTCGGTGCGGCCAAACACGCCGTCGACGGAATCGCGCTTGCTCACAAAAATGGCGATGACAACCGTGGCGGCGAGCATGAACAGCGCCTGCGGAAGCAGAATTTGGAAGCTGTCCACGTTGAAGAACCTGGCCGCGGTGGCATAGGCCACGTAGAGCACCGAGGAGATTGCCGTGATGATGACGCCCTTTCGGATGTCTTCCTTGCTGGTGGTCTCCTGGCCGTCCTCGGTGTAGGTGGTGAGCACCGTTCCCACAATGATGAGCGCGATGCCGGCGAAGCCCACGCCCATCTGCCAGGCTTGGGGCCACTCGCCAAAGTAGAACGCGCCGATGATTGAGGTGAGAATGAGCTGCATACCTGCGGTGAGCGGCATTGCTCGCGAAACGCCGAGATAGTCAAAACTCTTGATTTGCAGGATCTGGGCGATGGCCCAGGGGATTCCGTTTACGGCTGCTGCTGCGATGAGCGCGGGACTCCAGACGATGGGGTCTACCAGGGCAACGAAGATGCTCATGACAAGGGCCGTGAGCACCATGCCCATCTGCTTGTTGGCGGTGGTGCCCCCGATCTTCTGCATAACGATGCCTTGGAAGCCCCAGCCAAGTGCGGGAATGAGTCCAATGAGGATGGAACCCATGGCGCCTCCTTGATGGAATGCGACTAAGACGTGTGCTGTTCGTACTTCCCGGGAATGGCTTTAGTATATGCAGCTGAAATACCCGGCATTTTGCGTCAATCAGTCAATAATCCGGAGAAACGCGTCAATGTTGATGAGGCAAAGGGAGTTTCCTTTTGTCTCATGCACGGCGGAGGGCTGCACCCAGAGCTTCCAGGAGGCAAAGGGCTGGTACTCTCGCGCCGTGGCCGGGCTTTCCGCTGCCGTGCGTGAGGGGGAGTCGTGGTATCGCGGCGCCCTCAAGAGCGCCGAGACGGGCCTTGCGCGAGCAGAGCAGGAGGTTTCGGGGAAGTACTAGGGGGCGACGCTAAGGCATCGTACGATGTTATTAGCAAGGCATAATCTCTGCCCGTCGTGTCACCGAAAAGGAGAGGGAGAGCTATGAGCGCAACGCGCAACAACACTGACGCACTGCTGGATAGCTTCGATGCGGGCGAGGACATGAGCGAGTACTTCGATTTCGATCATCCCGAGTTTCCCAACCGGGAAGTCAAGCGCGTCAATGTCGACTTTCCTGTCTGGATGGTTACGGCACTCGATAATGAGGCTGCGCGCATTGGTGTTAACCGACAGGCTGTTTTTAAGATGTGGGTATCTGAACGCCTGGATGATGAGCAGGCCAAGCGAGCGGCCATGCAATCTGCTTCGGCCTAGCGCGCCACGCGGAGTTTGCTTGGACCGCGTTGCTGGGTACGGGGTTTCCTATCGCTATTTCCTGTTGGGCGATGCGATTGCGTGACGCGCCCAGCTTGCTACTCGTTTAAACGCCGAGTGTATGACGGAAATGCCACCGAGAATGCATGACCTGGGGATTCCGATTGGGGCTAGCGGGGGGCTTGTGTCCAAAAAATGGCGTTCTTGGTACTTTTACAGCGAATGCCGGGTACGGAAGTCCTTGCATTTTGTAGATTCGCAGGTAGCGAATGGGCATCTGTAAGGCAATACTAAGCGGGGCCCCAAAAAAGTACTGAGAATGTCGATTTTTGGGCAGGCGCGCAACCCAAGATGGTTCAATGGGCTCCGGCGGTCACCGGACCTAGGATGCGCGCATCCCAGACCAAATCGAAGACAAGCTTCTTCCTGGGAAGTACTAGGCCGCCGTTCCACCAAGGCACCACGCGGCGATGCGTGCGATAAGGTCGACGTCGGCCTGGCCGTAGGGGATGCGGATGCTGCCCTTGCTGTAGGCATACGCGCCGTCCAGCTCGCCTGCAAAGTGCGCGACCGCCTCGGCACCGGGGTAGAGCCCGATGTGGTGCTTGTTGGCAGCGAAGTGGATGAGGTTGCGCCCCTGCCAGTAGGTGGGCATGCCCCAGGAGATCCTCTCCTCCGCGTTGGGGAGGGTGGCTCGCAGTACGCCTCTCACCTGGAGGAGCTCCTGCCGCACTCCCTCGGGCTGCCGGGCAATGTACTCATCGACGGTAAGGGGCTTCTCGCCGCAATAGTGAGACTGGTTTTCGCGGGCGAACTCGACGTTCTCCTTGCTGTGCATGTTGACCTCCACTCCCGGATTTTTTCAGTCCAACTTGCTGTGCGTAACCCAGTCAGAAGCGCTAGTTCTACCATCCGTTACCATGCCGGATGCCTCGGTGGCGGATGGTTGAGATTGCGCGCATGTCACAACGAGAATGGTGCCCGATGGCACAGCTACTAGTGTCTGCTCTTACTACTCTTCCCTCAGGGGAAGAGCTTAATACCCTCTGCATCCTGTGAGAGGTACCCGAGCTATGACCAAGCTCTTACCTACTATGCCCTATGGAGGTCATAGTACTGGGAAGGGTCGGTAGGGCTGGTTCCGTGCCAGTCAAGAACGTTCTTGTCAGCGAGGGACCTAAGTATCGCTCGAGCTACCTTTGGGCTGCGGTCAAGATGGGCGGCGAGATCCTTTACCGTAACCCGTCCTCTGCCGTACGCGTACTGTACGGCTGCAAGCTCGTATTCGTTGAGCGACCGATAGATTCCTTCGCCCAGGCCATCAGCTATGGAGTCGGCCTGCCTCAAGACGCGCGAGGTGATGCTGTTCTCAAGCACTAGGCGGACCGACATACCGTTGGGCTCGTGTATGTGGGCTCGTTTAGGAAGAAGGATGCCATCTCATTGTAGATGCGCTGCACGCCCTCGTTGAGTTCCCTCACCCAGCCGAATTCCACAAGCGTACGAGCGATGATGGGGTTGCGGGACCACCGGGTGTATCTCATGTTCTCCAGCGTCACCATGTTGGGTAGGCTTCCCGGGCTCGTTATCTCCAGACGGTCGTCGTACATCATCACGCGGATGTGGTCGCCGCTCATGGCATAGTCGCGGTGCGTGATGGCATTTACCAGACCCTCGAACCAAGCGAACTCAGGGTATTCAGGGATGACCTTGAACTTGCCGTCTTTCCCCAAGTACTGGAACTCCCTCAGCTGGCTGGAAATAAAATCCTTGGCTCCCTCGATTTGCTTGGGTAGCGGCCCGTCGAATGTCCTGTCTTTCACGATATTGAGGTGTTTGCCCGTTTCCATCTTGTTCCCGTCAAAGCGCAGCACACGTACCCGCGCCCAGGGCATGAACCGCGTGGGATTATCGGAGAAGAGCAGGACCCCCGCGTTGGTCAGATGACCGTCCTGCAGGAAACCGCGGCTTCGCAAGACCTGCTCGTCGCTCGCCTCGGTCCCGAGCTCCGCCTTGTAGCGGGCTACCACCTCGGGGTCTACGTCCGCGATGGAGGAGCGCTCCTGTACTTCGTCCTCGTAACGCCGCTGGTTCTTGTCATACTCGAGCGCTAGCACTTGCTCGCGGTCGAGCTCCACGCTGCTGTCTTGCTGCCTGAGAAACACGGCGTTGTCGCTACGCCTTGCGATAACATGGCCAGTCGAGCTAGCGATGTCGAGCACGAGAATCTGGTCCAGTTGGCCTTTCGAGTTTGTAACGGGGACCTTCGTCGCGTGCACTACGGGCACGGGATTGCAACCAGTGACTGGGGCCTGTTCGAAGTCCTCTATGTCTCGCGCGCCATTGCGTCTAAACCCCGTTATCTCACCATCGTCCTCGATGCCGATAACTAGCTTACCGCCCGATGCGTTGGCGAAAGCGCATATGTGTCGAGCCACTTCTTTGGCGTTGAGCCTCGCGCTCTTTCGGTCGAAGTAGAGGCTCTCCCTCTCGTTGGAGAAGAGCTTGGGGTCATTGCGGACGATAGGATGCTGCATAGACATCTCCTAAATATGTTTAATGGGAGACATTTTACCGTATGGCCCAAAAGTGGCCGATTCCCGGACATCTTGCCGCCGAGAACCCCGCATCCTAGAACAGGCACGCGTCGATGGTCGCCTTGCCGAGAAGCGCGTCGAGCCACTCGCCCGGGATGCCCTCCATGCCGTACGCGATGCCGGCGAGCCCTCCCGCCACCGCGGCGGTGGTGTCCGTGTCGTCCCCCAGGTTCACCGCCGCGAGCACGCACTCGGCGTAGCTCGAGGTGTTGGCGAGGCACCACAGGGCGGCGCGCTCGGTGTCCAGCACAAAGCCGCCGGAGCGGATCTGGCTCGCGGGCACGTCCACGAGGCTGGCCGCGACGTCGCGCGGCCCCTCGCCGGCGATGAGCCTGCGGGCCACGCGCACCATGCGAACGCATGCCTCGCAGGAGATGGCGTGCGCGTGCGTGATAGCGGAGACGGCGCGAACCTCGTCGCCCGTCGCGTCCGCGAACGCGAGCGGGAGGATGCGCATGAGGGACCCGTTGCCGTTGTCGCGCACGTCGACGCGGCCCGTGGCGCGGATGCTGTCGCAGGTCGCGAGCGCCATGGAGGTGTCGTCGCTCCAGGTGCCGGCGGGCTGGTTGTGAGATCCGTGCCCCGCCATGCCCGTGCACTCGAACGTGCCTCGGGCGCGGAACTCGTACGGCACGCCGAGCGCGTCGCCCACGGCCTGTCCGTAGACGCAGTCGCGAAGGGTGGGGGAGGGATGCTGCGAGGCGGGCATGGGACTCATTTCGGGGGGCTAGCGGATACTAATGGCTGTCAAATAATGCCAACTTAATGATGATCCTACATGTGTCAATGAAAAGGGGACCGACGCATCGATCCCCTTAAGTACAGCTTGAGGCTCTTAAGACCAAGGAGTGCCAATCCCGTCAAATTGCATTCACGATTTGCCTCGTAATGTCCGTAAGGCATCCTGTTGAACGCCAAGACAAGCTTGTCATGCTACTAAAGGACGATGAACAGAGCGCTCTACCAGATCCGCCCTTGCCCCTCGCGGCTACGCCAACGAGTCCTATGCCTTGTTAACCCACATGACCGGCAGGATGCCGTAGCATTCCGTAGCGCCATCCCCGTCAGTCAGAACATAGGAATCGGGAGCGTCGTAAGCGGTTTCGCAATCAATGTCGTAAGCCTCACACAGGGTCTCCTCGTCAAAGCAGAGGAAGGCTGGAGCCCACATGTCATCTCCGGGCGACCTCAGCCAGAACCAGTCGTTGCCCTCGAACTCATACCCATACGCAAGCAAATCGGCCTCAAATTGGCTCAGGAGAAACGCTCTATCTTTGGTGGGCCCGCCCCCAACGACGCCGGAGTCGGGGTTGTCGTCGTTGCGTATGGTCGCCTCGACTATCCGTTGCCGCTCCTGAGGCGTGAAGTGCTCCTCGAGGAAGGGACCGTTTAGGTATTCTCTGATGGTTGAATTTGCCCAAACTAACGGCTCATCGGCCTCCTCCAGTTCATCGCACTTGTCCTCGTCTTCGAAGGGCATGTCCCCTATGGATTCCCGCGCAATGAGAAGCTCTTTGCTGCCATCTGTAGAAACTGCGAGCGAGTACCAGTCGATGTCACCAAAGTGAATGACCGTCTGGTCAGGATAGCTCTGCTCATAGTCCCACTCAAATAAATTAGACATTACCGCCTCCAAAAAGCCGCACCTAGCTGGGCCCCAGACGTTCCTTTGGACCATCGGCGGACTGAAAACCCAAGCTCCGTGCGCTGCTCCACTGTCACGCTTCATCCTAGCGGCCTCTCCCGCTTGTAGCCGTGGCACCTCTGGATATATGTCCCGAGCCACCTGTTGAACTCCGTGAACGGCGCTGATAATCAGTAAGTACCGTTGAGGAAGTCGTCCTCCGATGTACCTTCACCGCGTCTGTCGTCTCTGGGTACTGCCAGGCAATCTTTTAGACTTTGCTGTATGTGGAAGGTCTTTCGGAGAGGCTTACACTCTGAATAATCCATACCTTGACCTATGCTTTGGCATCTTTGGGTTCGGTATCCCTCTAGTCCTTCAATTTTACTGGGGCCATTGCGTCACCATTGCTCACCAAACCCATCGGTCCGCGACAGTTTGTAAAGGAATTTCGTACTCTGTTTTGCAAATTTAGGAAACAAGTACAGATAGCGGCTCTGTTTGTGGTCTACCAGCCTTTATTTGAGAGCCAGCGTTCCAATCGTTTTCCGTTTTGTTTGTACCATTGGGAGCAGACAAGAAATCGCACACCTTCGATTTCAATGGGATGCACGTAGTAGCGATGGTTATTATGCTCGTCCAGCGCTTCAGACGAAGCGTTAGCTCCTGTAGGAATCCTTTTGAGAAGAGAAAAGTTGAGACCGAAAGTTTCTTTTGAAAATGCCTTGTCTTCTAGCTTAGCGATAGATTCTTGATTGAGATCACCAGCAACTAGGTGAGGAACCAATCTTTCTCTTACGAGATCACTTACTTTTTTCGAATCACAGGATTGCTCGGAGAGAACGCTCGAGGGTTCATCATCATTATTGGATGAAGTTCTATCAACCGCACTGCGTTCATAGGCTTCAGTAATCTGCGTAGCAACTTCATCTTGAAGATTCTGACACTGCCGCATGTGCTCTTCCAGCTCTAGTAGTGACTGTTGGTAGCTCTCCCATTTACAATGGCCCACGATATCTTCAAAGTTGAGTCTTACGGGATTGAACTTAGAGACATATGCGTCGATTCTTGCAACGCGTTCGTCGAGATCCTTGATTCCTCGTGAATGAGGAGATTTCGGAGCATCGCTGTAAATCCATTTTCTCCAGTTTTGATTTCCTTTTGACTGGTTGCATGTTGCACACGAAGGCATTAGGTTGTGGATCTCTGTTATATAGCCAGTTGGCTTCTTGTTTTCAACGAGAGGATTGAGATGATCCCATTCGGTGCAGGGATCTCCGCAATAGGCGCATTCAATGGTTTCTTCGGTCATGCCTAGCACGCGTAGCGCATCTCTGACCTGTTCCTCTGTTGGCTCAATCAACGGAATGATTCCATTGACATAGGCATTAGTAATGCTGGATATACGGTCAACGATTGAAATTCGTTTTGGTAGTTTTGGAATTTTAGAGTTCATTGGAATTGCTCGATTCCATCAGATTCTACTGGGTACTCCAAAATACGTAGCACGGACGTTTTCTTGGATCGGCTACACTGCCAGCCCGAGCCTCGTCCTCCTGCTGTCTATGGTATCCCAGACGACCTTGCCGCTCTCGCGGAACTCCCCCAGCCTGCCGGAGCGGTACCACCCCATCCAGCGGTCTAGCCTCCGCTCGAACTCCGCGACCGTGACGCCGGATCAGTCCCTGCCGCGGAAGAAATCGTTCTTCAGCCTCCCGAAGAACCCCCCTATCGCGGCGTCCCTCTCTGAACATCGAGCGGGTGAGCCCGGGCTCCCTGCAGACTGCCTTCCACCCCGGCTACCACTGTTAACCTCGGCGAGCGTGCATGATGACAAATGCATATCGAGTTCAGTGAAGCCTCTGCTGATGGAAGCACCAGACAATTTGTACCGCACTCAATAGAATACAATTTCCACTAACGTGGACATTAACGACGTGGGCTCAACCTAGTAGCTTGGGGGCCTAACGAACGATGGAGGGGCTATCTAGGTGATTCCGGTTATCGATCTCTTCGCTGGCCCTGGCGGACTTGGAGAAGGCTTCTCGTCACTCCGCGACGAGAACGGTAGGCCCATTTTCCAGACGGTCATGTCTATTGAAAAGGATTCACAGGCACATCAAACACTTCGCTTGCGTTCCTACGTAAGAAAGATTCTTAATGACGACGGAAGCATCCCACAAGTCTATCTTCATTACATGAGAGAGCATAACGAAGCAGCGTGGAAAAGTCTTATTAATTACAGACCAGACCAATGGAGGAGGGCTTGCGAAGAAGCCCTTTGCGCGACTCTCGTTGAGGGGGACAGCTCACTCGTCGAGCTTGCCTCACGACGTTTGAATGAATGGAGAGCCACTAATGACAGACATGCCCCGCTTGTCCTTATCGGCGGGCCACCATGCCAAGCTTACTCTTTGGTGGGTAGGTCGCGACGCACCCATGATGAGAACTTCGATAAAGATCTGAAGCATACTTTGTATAAATGCTACCTATCTTTTATCTTGGGACTTAACCCAGATATTTTTGTAATGGAGAACGTGAAGGGGCTGCTATCCGCAAAGCATAATGGACAGGGAGTGTTCGAGCATATCTATGAGGACATGCAAGATGCCGGATATGAAATACGGTCATTGGTACTAAAAGATCCGCAGAATCCTGTTGATTATGTCGTTGAAGCCGAGAAGTACGGCATTCCTCAGATGCGCCACAGGGTCATATTGCTAGGAGTCAAAGAGGGCTCGGGGATGGATACGGAAATCCTCGTTCCCTCCCATGAGATGTCTGTGCGTTCCGCGCTATGCGGCCTTCCAAAAATTAGAAGTGTGTTCTCAATGAACAATCCAGGGTGGAAGAGCATGAATTGGGCAGCCTACATCGATGAAGCTGCCAAACGATTGTTGACAGACCAGTCATGCGCGGAGCTTAGGCCGGTCCTTGAAGAAGTGGTTTCCAGTCGGCCGCCGAAGAAAGCGATGAAGGATACCGTGACTAGAGATGAGGGGCCGTATGAACGATGGTACAGAGGCAGGTTCCGGAAAAGTAAACTGCTGACAAATCATGAATCGAGATCGCACCTCGCCAAGGATCTAGATAGATACCTATTCTGCGCGGCTTATGCGGAAGTACATGGACGTCCGGCGCGTTTGGAAGAGTTTCCCGATGCATTGCTTCCCCAGCATCGCAATGTTTTGGAAAACGTCGACGGAGTAAAAAATGGTGGAGGCTATGAATTCAACGATCGCTTCCGCGTGCAAGTCTATGACAAGCCAGCAACGACGATAACGTCTCATATTGCAAAGGATGGACACTACTATATCCATCCTGACCCCACACAATGTCGCAGCCTCACGGTTCGTGAGGCTGCGCGGTTGCAGACATTTCCAGACGACTACCTCTTCGAGGGAAACAGGACCTCACAGTATACGCAAGTCGGCAATGCGGTTCCGCCATTGCTTGCCCAGCAGATTGCTGTTGTGGTCGCAAGAGCGCTGGGGGTGAATCCTCATGGATTCTTCGAGAGCCTCAAGAGGACCCATAAGGCTAATTGAGTCTCTAAACCTCTCTAAGATCTGCCCCGAAAAGACCGATAGTGGGAACGTCTAAGGTGCCTACGATTAGACCTCGGTCAAGAAACTTATTACCGATTTCACACGCAGTCTCGGGAACAAGGCAGCAGTTGAAGCAGGCTGCAAGATTGCATGAATCCAATCCTTGACCGGTTGACTCAATGCAGACGGGGTCGTCGGAACACCACAATGCCTCCTGTAAAGCATCGTTGAGAACGTCTTCAAATCTGCCTGGCTTTCCGGCCCTAACCAAACCGCCGAGGGATCCGTCCCCACTTTGGGATGCGGTATAAATCAGTAACCCATGCATGTCATCGAATAGCTCGCCGCCGTCTTCGAGGTATTTCTCGCAATAGATTCGCTCGCGAAGGGATGCCGCGCCGTATCCGCACACCTTGCTGATTGAGAGTATGAGCAAGTGGGAAAGCGTGTGTAGTGCAACATATTTCGGATTAAGCTGCTTTCGCTCTTGGTTGCGTTTTTGTCTAGCAACATCAAGGTTGTGCTGCATTATTCCAATGCGTTCCATGACTTCGGGGCGCACAACCCAACTGGAGAGCTCGTCTCCGTCGAATTCAATAAAGATACCCTCTCCAATTGTTTGAATCGCCAACGTCCAATCGAGTCGAGGATTGCGTGAGAGGGTTGCTCTTCGCTCTCGCATGGGCCTGCCGTCATTAGCAGTAGGGTTGAGTCGGGAAAGGCCCACCAGTGCGCGAGTTACGGTTAGGGTGTCGACAAGGGTCATTCTTGAGATGTATGAATTAATGATGGGCGAATTGTAAGCCAGAGGGTCAGCCATCGAAGCCTCGAACTCTCCTTTGGACGAGCTCCTCGCCTCTTTGAGCGTCAGATACTCTTCGTGCAGGTATTCGTCCTCAGAAATATCTTTCGTTGGCTGAGTTTTTCTCATTCGATATGCAAGCAACAGGGATTGTTTAGCAATCTTCGATGAAGTAGAGAGCATATCAAGAGCGGCATCAAGTAACCCCTTTGACTCCATGTCGCAGAGGCTCTCATACTGCTCTCCTATGACGCCCTTCGTTTTCTCATCCACGGCGTCGGGAATGAGTACGGAGCTCATGGTATCGGCATAGCTGACGTTCGTCGCTCCCATGATTACGACGCGCAAGTCCTCATTGGTCGAATCACAGGGAGTTGAAGAAACTCTATCCAGCCAAGGTTCTCGGCGAGTGCAGTGATATCCAATTCTGTTAAGTCCTCCATGCTGGGTGGCTCCGGCAAGAGAGCGTTTCGCACCGCATGAGCATGTATAGACGATATCCCCCATGGTCGTGCTGCCACCACAAGTCCGGCGAGTGATCACATGGTTGGGATCTCCCGGATCATGGTCTTCTCCGCCGTGAACCCACTGCATGACGGGAAAGCTGTCGATGTGCCCTCTTGGGCACACGACAACAAAACGCTCTGGGACGAGCTTGGTCTTGTGCTTGGTCTTTGCTTGGCAGGCGGGATTGTCGCAATAGATAGCATTGCTAGTGTCGTTTGGCTGAACATATCGCATTCGTCCACAACGAGGACAATAAAGCCAGTTGGGAAATCTGATGGCGGGTACATATCCGCTGCCTGCACCTTCGTTGGCCGGAGGTGCAAATAGCTGATTCACCCCGATATATCGCTCTAGCCTGCTGTCTTGGACGCGATTCATCTTGCTGGTGTCGAACGCATCAAGACCGGCAATCATGATGGTAGTATTGGCGTCGCAGGGGTAGATCGACCCAATACTATAAGGGCCCAACAGCTGGCCCATCCGTAGTGGGTACCCTTTGCTGCCGGTCTGCTTTTGTCTGGTCTCAAAGCTTCTCCTTGGCATGTGGGCCTACCTCCCTTTCGAGTCTGCATAAGAAGAGTAAGATCCCACGATTTTCACGCTGCATTCGGAATCGACGCTGCGCATGGATGTGGGGACCTCGAAGGGTTCAGCGCCCCAGTCGTCGGAGCACTGGGCACCCAATGGATGCATCAGGGGCGTCGGGGAATCGAAGTTCTCTGGCTTGAGCTCTTCCCACCGTTGGAATGTATGCGATTCCCAATGCGTGCGTATGGTCCCAATATCCTCTTTGGTGCTTTGAACCTCGTCAGGATCAACTCTTTCAACCCTTTGCAGAATGGCTTGGGAAGCAGCTTCAAAGGCAATCTCGTCAGGCGCCTTGTAAGCGTCATCGCGATGAGTGTATGCACGGTAAATGCCAATAAGGGTTCCGAAAAGCGCTCTATACCTCACTTGTCTGCAGAAGGCGGTCACGCTTGACGGTTCTACGTTCTCATAGAAGCTGCGGTGATACATCGAGAAGTTCTCATAATGGGACCGGTCGCGTGGCTTCGTGGTGTTGTAGACGACGAAGACCATGCCCTTGGCGTCTCCGCGACCAACCCGGCTGGTAGCTTGGATGTACTCGGCGGTTGTTTTCGGCTGGCCCTCAACGACCATGAGCCCCAACCGGCCGACATCAAGTCCGACCGAAATCATGTTCGTGGCGAAGCAGAGATCAACGGCCCTGCGGTCCGGATAAGCTATGGAAAGGCTTGCAAGACCGTTTCTCACCTCGTCTGCGTCTTTGCGGCCGGTCAGTTCGCAACAAACATTGATATATCGCACGTAGTCGTTGCCACTCGCTTCTGCCCTTCGGCGATGCTCCCAGAGGCGTTCGGGGATGTCGCCTCCCATCCACGTTACAGCTTGGCCGAGCTCGCGGGTGGTATTGAAATAACCTATGGTCGTCCAGTAGCGGTCCTTCCATTCGTCAGGCACATCTTTCCATGTGGCCGGCTCCCAGAGGAGGTCCGCATAAAGGCGAATGTTGGTGGAGGCCTCGTTGAGCGTTGGTACGAAAACGCCGACATAGCGCCTACCACGAGCATCTTTGTCCTCGATGGAGAAGAAGGAGTCGTCGTAATCTATTCCTGATGGGGGGAATTGGAAAACGTTGTCCTCGCCGCAAGCATAGAGCTCGTTGCATTGTTCCTTAGCACGGCTCACCGTGGCGGTCGAGGCGATGATTTTAGGTCTGACGATTCTGCCGTCCTTACTCCGCTCGCAGAGGTTGGAGATTAACGTTTCGTAGTGCCCGGCCATGGAGCCAAGAGGTCCAGAAATGAGGTGCAGCTCGTCTTGGATGATCAGCTTGGGAGGCGCGAGCCTTTTCCCCTGTCTGATGCCAAAGAGAGCATACGAATCCTCCCGATACGGAATCATTGCGAACTTGTCAATCGTCCCGACCAGAAGCGATGGTGGAGTGAGATAGATTTCCTCGTCAACAACGTCCAAGGGCAGCCCCTCATCAGTTGAAAAGTTGCAGGCGGGGTTGGGGCACGTGAAAACAATCTTTGGATACCTGCCCGAAACGGTTTTTCTCCTGTAGCTCTTCCGGGGGCTGGCTTCAAGGTCCGCGCCGCACCATGGGCACCTGCGGACCGGAAATGGGTTCGGACCATCCTTTCTGTCGGCCCACTTCGCCCTCTTCGTTTCGGCGTCTTCACGGGTATTGGGACTCGCGTCGCCGCCGACCCAGAGCCCAATACGATATTGCCTGTTGCCAAGGACTTCAGGCATGCGACGCCGCATTGATTCGAGCGCGCAGATAAGGGATGACGCCCGGTCAAATTGCTGGGAAGTCAGAAGACGCAACGTATAGCGCATGAAGACGGTCACGCCATCGCTTGTGACATCGGCTAGCCTCTCCCAGATAAGTATGAAGGCGGTCAGACCCAGATAGGCTTCCGTCTTGCCTCCGCCCGTCGGGAACCATATGAGGTCGACAATGCCGCGACCAGAATCTTCGTCGTCTACGATCGGGCGAAGGTTCATCAGGATGAATCCTAATTGGAAGGGCCTCCAGGCGCGCTCGTAGGCAAGCGGAGCGTCCAGCGATTCTCGCTCACCGCTCACGACGCTGTAATGAAGGTACTGCTCGTACATGGCTTCGTTTGCCATGATGAAGGCCCGTCTTGCAAGGGGGTCTTTAACAAGAAGGTCGATTCCGCCCCTCATTCGGGCGAGACAAGTTCGGCATGAATCGATGTTCCGCTTAGCCGCGGAGACGAGCTCGTCGTCAAGCGATGCGGCTTTGGTCGTAATATCGCCGATCCATTCCTCGTATTTGGAGCACATTGTGAACATGCTCTTCAGCGTATCGGGCCACCTGGCCTCGTCGGCAAACTGCCGAAGAGAAAGACAGACCCCCTTCATCATGGGGTGAAGTGGTTTCATGAAGTGCGTCTCGGCAATAGGCATGGTCTTGGTTTCAGCCCAGCAAACCGGACTTCCAGAGTCCCAAGAGGTTGCGCAGCCATGGCCTATCGCATAGTTGGCAAGCTTTCGGTATATGAGTCGCTTATTTGCCTCCTCTTCGGAAGGGGAGGCGCCTTCAGGATTCCATACAGGAGGGATGAGGCCTTGCGAAGAAGTGAGTCTGAGCTTGGTTTGGTAATAGCAGTTCGAATAGCTATCACCACCGTCATCAATCATGTTGCATATGGCAACGGTGATGATGTCGCCACCAGAAATCTGTCTCCTATGCACGAGCCACAGACTGAGCTTGCCTTCGTCTAGCGGATAACCGCATCGACTACATTGAGAACCATCGAAATCGCCGCGCGGAAGCGTCAGCTCGTCCGGATCTAGGTGGAAGTGAAGGGGGTGCCGTCTGTAACGCTCTCCCTCTTCGGTGGACTCGCTTCGATAGACGGCCGTATCAATCTCAATGGTGATGGCATCGCCATTTCTTATCCCGACCGTCATGCTCAAGGCGGACTGGGCTCGGGCATTTGAGAGGGAGATTGGTTCTTCGAAGCCGTCATCAGAAGAGCCACCCTGGTCTGCGGCGCTTGGTACATCCATATCAGGTGCTGGAAGGACAGATGGCTCGCTGTCTGGATGAGATTGCTTGTCGTCGCCGTCATCGCGATCGCGGGTACTCTCAAGGCTAAAAGAAGCGCCTCTAGGATGTAGGACGCCCGCGTTATATCGCTGCGAGGGCGAGAAGTCGATAAGTTCTTCCGAGACGGGATCGGCAGGGCCTACGAATTCCTCATAGATTGACTGATAGAGGCGATCTCGAAGAGAGTTATCCATCTCGTCCTTGTCGGTGGCTTGCCCCATAAAGATCCTTTCTTACATGATGTAGGCACGGTCTGTAGCGACGCTCATTTCGCTTCCAACAGATGTAACTTTAAGAAGCTCGACGTCACCAGCCTCGTGCCTGTCGTCGAACCCGCGCACCGCATCGTCCAAGCCATAGGTGCGAACGTCGGTCAAGAACTGGTTGACCATGTCCTTTGCCGCCATCCTGCCAACTGCACGGTGTTTGTTTCTTATTAACTTGACCGCACGAGTGATGGCATAGAAGTCGTTATCGGAGATTGGGCAGCGGAGTCCGGAATAAACCGCCCGAATATCCTCGACCGTTTGGGGGGCAATTCGATTTCCTTTGACCCAACCCCGCACGGCCTGTTTGGTCCTTGAGTCCTTGACGGCAGAATAGATTCTGTCTGTTATCTCGGCATCTGTCAGCCCGGATAGTTTTGCTGCCTTTATCGGCTCCCTCCATTTTTGCGCAACGGAGAAAACGTCGTCATAACCCTTGGTGGTCTGTTCCGAGGTCTTTCTTATGTATGTCTTGTCCGAATGCGTGCGCAATACGACATCTCCAGGAAGAAGGGCGGCGGCAGTCTTTTGTTCAGGCTCCATGTCTTGCCCATCCAAGCAGTCGGTAATGACTACGAGTCGGCCGCCTTTTGACCGCTGCACATTCGATTTGAGCCAGATGTGGGATCCGTCATTGAACATGACGGGGGTGGCGCGGACGGATTTTTCTCCCGTCTGCGCAAGATCGCTCTGAATCCTGCGACGTTCGATGCTCGTCATAACACCGGTAGGAGACTCATCGCGCTCTCTCGGAATATCGGTATGGCCATGCGAAGCCATTGAACCCAGAGAGTGTTTAGGGCCGCCGGTCATCTTCTGAATATGAAGAGCAGCAAGCGTCCGGTTCGTGTCGTTGAAGCAACGTGAAGCCGCCGCTTCCCATTGTCTGTCTGCTCGCGCCCACCATTCAAGTTCGAGACCGCCGCTGTCGTGCCCGTAAAGAACGAAGATTGAGTTTGAAGCGATTCCGGAATGAAGGGCCCTGTCCATCGTGCCACGGTCATACCAACCACTGAATATGACCGTCTCATTGCCTCGTATTCCTTTGGAAGCCATGAATTCACGAGTGTTAACGACGCTGAACAACTTGGTCCCATAGCCGTTATAGGAGAGCTCCCCGCACCAATAGTCATATACAGGAGCAGTTCTATTCCGATCAACGACAAGGATTACACGCTGCGCGTTATCGATGCACCCCGTAATAAGGTCGTATATCTTCTGCTCTTTTGGGAGCCGTCGTCCTGTCTGGTAAATCGACCTTAATATCTCGCATGCCTCGTTGAGCTCGTCAAAGTCCGTGGAAGAGAGGCTTCTAGATTGGGCGATAGCTTCAAGCGAGTCGTCTATTACTTCGCGTTGCTCTGACGCGTAGTCTTTATCAGGAGCTTCGGTCATTCTGATGGCTGCGCCAAGAACGGCGAACAGACTGGCTAATGCGGCAAGCGCCTCGTCTGTAGTAAATTGCTTGTTTGCTAGATCATCATAGAGTATCTGTTTGGCACGCCAGAGGCCGCTGTCCTCATCTTGCACAGCGATAATTTTTTCTTGCCTGCGGGTTTTGATTGTCTGCTGTATGGGGGAAAGCCTGAAAGTGTCAGACTCCTCCGCAAGAGAACAATCGCCCCAATCAAAGAATAGGAAGCCCTCGTCCTTGAGCTGCCTGATACTGTCCATTGTCCAACGATCGCAGAAGCCGACGATTCCGACGCCAGCGTCTTTCAAGTCGAGAAAGTCGGTGTACATAGAGGTCTCAAGGTAATCGGCACTTGGAATGTTGAAGCTGGCGAAATCGATGGTAGCCCCGTCGTTCGTTGAGTCCAGAACGGGTCTGGTTGTCCCAACGCCGTCAATTCGCGGACAAACCAAGATTGAGGGCGCTGCATCAAAAGGCCAATCGAAATCGTTCTTTATCTTCCCATTGGCTTGGTAGTGCGTAATGGGAAGAAGGCGCGAAAGTTCGCTTGTTTCGCCCGCGACGGTAATAGAGCCGTTAGGAATGTGAGTGGGAGGCTCGTTCAGGTATTGCGATGGGGATGAGCAATAAGCAACAGATTGAACGGGCTTGCCACAGAGGTCCAAGAAATGACGGAGCGGCTGAGGAATGCCTTCATACTGAGTGGCGGCATTTCTTAATGAGAGTTTCTTGCGTTTGGGTGTGCTTCTAGTTTTGGAAAGAGGCGCATCATTTCGGGCGGTATGGACCAAAGGAAATGTGGTGTACCTCTTGTCGAAGCCTGTATTGCCATCGGCCGTGGAAAACATTACATGTTGGTCGTCAACATCAGTAGCAATTGCTACACAAGAACCAATAGCAACCCGCTCGCCGGCCGTAACCGCATGAAGACCAGGAGCTCCTAGATCATGCTCTAAATGAAGCAGCGCTGCAAGGAAAGAGATTGCGACGCATTCCCTCTCGAAATCAGGACAGCTGATTATGACCCCCGCATAACCGTTTGCTCTAGAGCGTTTAAGAAGTTCAAGATTTGCCCTTGTAATCGTCGTAAAGCGAACAGTACCAAGGTTCTTGAAAGATAGGTCTATATCGTCGAAGTCATGAGGGCACACGTCTAGGAAGTCTTTGAAGGAAATGACCGAGTCGGTCGCCATCCCGCTCAGAGCTCCTGCCTTTAATAACTAGATGCTAGTAATCCCAATCATCTCATCGGACCGCATAAGTAAGCGGCGAGTCGAGAAGAGATAAAACGCCTGATATTTTACCAGAGCTTATTACCCATCGGTTTCAGTGTTTGCCAGAGGTCGTATCCGTCGGCGAGATGAAACCTACCGTTCGGCGAAGTTGATACAACAAATCGGAACGGCCAGAAACCGCGCGAACTGTCAGCGCATAGCCGTCAAGGAGTCGTGCGGTCGCAAACAGCTGCTGCAAGCGCCACGGACTGGCGCGACAGGGGCAACCGCCGAGCGAAGGCTGTTTCCGAATTGCACTCTAAGCTGTTGGGTTCCCAATCACACAATCGGAGAGGAGCGCGCGATGCACCAGAGGAAGCTGGTCGTGATGGAGGACGATGACGAGAAGAGGACGATGTCGTGGGGAGAGGCCGACGACGGCCTCGCCTATGTCCGCGAGACGACCATGGACACCGTGACCGAGTTCGCGTAGTGCGAGCGCTTCTGGGAGACAACCTTCTTCTTCCGTCCCACGAAGGCGTACAACCTGGACGACGTTGCCGACCGCGTCGCGACGAGCGGGGACGAATGCTTCCTGTGCGACATAACCGACGCCCTCGAGTTCTGGGGCATCCCGTACGAGAGAGAGGATCGCACCCGCCCGTTCGCTGTTTAGCCGCCACCGAGAAGGACGAGAAGAGCGAGAAGATTGGCTACGCCCCGTGCAAGACGCACGGGGCGCTTTCATGAGTGGAGAAGAGCGTTAAGTCTGCCTGCTGCCTGCCGCCGGGGGTCTCCGGCACCGCCGCATGCTCGCGCCTCGGGGCCGTCCGCGCCACATCGCGGGCCTGGCCGGTCGTGCCACGGCCCTGCGCCTCGGTGCGCAAGGCAGGTGCGAACTCGGTGATGGTGTCCTCGGTCGACATCACTTTGCGGAACACCGTGCAGTCGCCCTTGCCGAAGGGGATGGGGGTCCTCTTCCCATCGTGCGTCTTCTCCTGGTCGAATATGACACCGGAGAGAAACACCCGCATCTTGCCCGCGTCAACCTCGTTGATGAGCGCGTCGTAGGCGAGGTCCACCGACTGTACCGCGTCGATGGCATCTGCGAACACCGAATGCCCGTAGGGCGAGAAGTCCACGTGCGTGTTCGGCACCGCGGGCCTCACGATGCCGAAGGTTGGAAAGGCCGAGCCCGTATCCACCTCGGGCGCCACGCCCGGCACGCTCGCCTCGCGACCGTACCTGTCTAAGCACACCGTGCGGATCCGATAAACGCCATCGTCACCAAGCACGTGCATCTGCAGCTGGTCCAGAACCCCACCTTTCGAGAAACACCTCGTAACGAAGGCGCACTCGCGTATTCCCTCGTAGTCCCATGTGAGGGGGACGACCATGCGCGCGTCGTAGTGCCGGATCTTAATGCTCTTTCTAGCGGTGTCCATCCATATGGCGAACGCCCCAGTCCCGAGCCCGAAAGCCCGCACGACCGTCTCCTGCGCCCGCCCCCACAAGTTCATGGACGAGAGGAACGAGTTGATCCAGTCCGTGCACTCCTGAGTGCCACAGGTGATGGTCGTCTTCTCGTCGAGGAGAAGGGGCCCCACTCCCGCCACACCCGCATCGCCGGCATGATCGTGCGCCTGTGTACCTGGTACACGCGCCCAAAGCCATCGGTGTCCCGGTAGTCATAGAACTCGCCGACGGCCCGCATCCACGAGTCCCATTCGCGGATGTGCGGCTCCATGTCCTCCAGCGCCCGCGTGCTATAGCCAGCTCCGCGCAGATACGCCCTCACACCCTCCGGCATCCAGTACACTTCGTTGTCGCTCAGCATCTCCATATTGCCCTCCGCTCATCGTGACTTCGGTCGAATCATCGAATGGCGTCACAGAGAGGGGGCATTCGGGGGCTACCGGTGTTTCTCTAGGCCTTTTTCATGCGCGTATAATTGGAAAAGCGGTGCCACTCACCTGCGCTCCATTGGAAACAAGTGCTCATAGGAGTCCCTATGTCTGGAGACATCCCATCAATTCTTGGGGTTCATGCATGTGGCAGCATCTATGGTGAAGCAGGGTGCGATTTCGACCTCTTTAGAAAAGAGAACATCTCCAATCACGAGAAACCTCATCGCGTGTCGGTGATATTCGGGCATAACGGCTCCGGCAAGACGACGATTGCGCGGCAGATTGCGTCTGCGGCAAAGCGCGACAGCGGGTCCTATTTCTACGACGGCGACAATGCCAAGCTCGAATTGGACCTTGCTGAGGCCGAGCGCGTACGGGTGTTTGATGAGAGCTATATCGAGAGCAAGATTCGAATCAAAGACGATGGACTTCAAGCGATCGTAATGCTGGGCGACCAGGCCGACGCAGAGGCCAAGATTGCGGAGATCAACGAGAAGCTCGAGACCGACGAAGAAGAGATTGCGGAGCTTGAGAATCGGAAGAAGGCACTGGAAAGCGGCCCGTCATCGGTCGACCAGCTCAGGGCAGACGCAATGGATGATGCGAAAAATGGCGGCTGGGGACAAAGAGGCCAAGACGTCAAGAGGCTCAAGTCAAAGATGGTCCTCAATGCGAACAGATGGAGCTCCATCCTGCAGGCCAGCACGACATCCTCACGAAATGAGGTTGATGAGCGGTACCGGACAAAGCTCGCAGGCTATCGAAAGGCGCAAGCTTCCGGATCTCTGATTGACACGCGCCTTGAGCCTATTAAGTACACGCATGATGATGAGGAGAAGCTCATCCGGATTCTCGGGAGGGTGCTAGATGAGCCAGAGCTGACCGATCGAGAGCGGCGCATTCTGTCACTGGTTCAGAACGGCCGCCAGGATATGGTTGAGATGGCGCGTGTCGAGTTTGCTTCCGGAGAGGCCACCGTGTGCCCGCTATGCCAGCAGGAGGTTTCGAAAGAGTATGGAGAGTCGCTCGAAAGAAGCATCGTAAAAGTCCTCGGCAAAGAGGTGGATGAATATAAGACGGAGCTGCGGGCCATCGCCTTGCCCGACATACAAGAGGCCGAGATACCGCAGCAAGTTTCTGGCGATGCCAAGGCCGCCTATGCATCCGCCTGCAGCAAGGCGGGGTCATTGGTTGAGGGATACCGCGAACTGATCAGAAAACGAGAGACTAACCTCTATACGCCGCTAGACGAGATTCCTCACGGCTTGGCGGACGCGATTGACTTACTAAACGATTCCATTGTGTCGGTCAACGGGGAAATCGACACTATTAACGAGGCCTTTCGTAACAGGGAAAGAATGGAGCAAGAGCTCCTAGAGCTAAGCGACCAAATAGCATGGATTGACGCGCACGCCAAAATCGAATTGCATGCCAAGGCAGAGAAAGAACTGGCAGACGTAAACAAAAGGCTAAGCGAACAACAGTCTCTGAAGAAGTCCCACCAATCAGACAAAAGACAACAAGAGGCGCGGCTACGCCAAGTCGACATTGCGGCAGACATAATCAATCGCTACTTGGCGAGCGTGTACTTTGACGTCAACCGCTTCAGGCTGGTTCCGTCTGACGAAAGGTACGCGATTCGCTCCCATGGCAATCCCGTCATGCCCAAAGACATCTCCACCGGCGAGAGGAACATCTTGGCTCTCTGCTACTTCTTCTCCGAAGGAGGAGAGAACAAGCGTGAGGGCAGCGAGGACAACGACCCACAGTACATCGTGTTGGATGACCCGGTCTCCAGCTTCGATATGGAGAATAGGATAGGAATCTGCTCCCTGATACGCGAAAGAGCCGAGCACCTTATTGGCTCGAATCCGGATAGTCGCATAACAGTGCTGACTCATGACGCTGGCGTCGTTACAGAGCTCGAGCACACGTTTGAAGATATCAAGATATCAACGGGCAAAACCTTCATTATCGACTACCTTGATCTCGCCCGGGATGGCACGAGGGATCGCCCGATGAATATTGCGGAATATACCGCCTTATTGAAAAGGGCTTACGACTTTGCGTCTTCCCAAACCGAAGACGAACGGGAGACCCAAGTAATCGGAAATGTACTCAGACGCATTCTCGAAGGCTATGGCACGTTCAATTACGGTATGGGCATGGAAGAAATATCGAGGAACCCGGAGCTTAGCGCACGCTTCGGAGATCTTGCTCCATTGCTAGGAAGCGTCATGTACCGTCTCGCATTTAATGACGAGAGCCATATGCGGGAGAGGCTTTCGGCGCTTAACACGCCTCTGAACTTTTCCCGCTATAGCTATGACGAGAAGAAAGCCTGTGCGCAGTGCGTATTCGTCATCCTCGACAAACTCGACCACGAACACGTCCGACATCAGCTTAAGAAGTCCAATGTGTCAGACAAGGACATTGGGAACAAGCTCGCTTGCTGGGAAAGCAGATTCACTGCAGTCGAGAATAGCTGAGTAGCTTGCTCATCACGCCCCGCGCAGCACATCGTCCATCATGGCGTAGCACACCGAGTCGATGCTGTGGTCGCTCCCGTCCGGGATCTCGTCTACCCATGTGCCGTCGCGGTCGCGCTCGAACTCCTTCAGTCTGAGCTCCTCGTAGGCCAGCGGGCATCGCACGGGGTCTATCACGATCTTACGCATCTCCAGCTCGCGCTGTCACGCGACCATCGACGAGCGAATCATGCAGATCCCGGCGAACAAGCAGCGGATTTTCGACGCCTTCGCCGACAGGTTCGTTGCGGCCGAGCAAGTCGACCAGACCTTTAGCCGGGAGACTGTGGGGCAGATTGTGCGCGACGAGCTCAAGAAGTACGCCGGCGCGCGGTAGGGGGCTTGTCTCTTGTTCTGCACGCCCCCCCGCTAGAATATGATGTACCAGCACTGCATTTAGTATCTGGGAGTCCCGTATTCCGGCAGCTGCAACTGCCGAGCCTTTAGCCGGACGCCCTAATACCAGTCGTACTCGTGCGAGGTGGCGCCATGACGCTCAAGAACAAGCTCGACGCCTCCGACGAGGTGGAGCTCGCCCATGAGGAGGAGCGCATGTCGAAGCTGGCCGCTCTCGCCCTCTACCGCGATGGGACGCTGGACACACTTGTTCCGGGTACCTTCTCCGCGCTCAAGACCATCCACGTGGCCCTTTTTGGTGATATCTACGACTTTGTGGGCAGGATTCGCACGGTGAACCTAGCGAAGGGCAACTTCCGATTTGCCTCTGCAATCTATCTTGAGTCTGCTATCAGGTCAATCGAGACTATGCCGCAAGAAAACTTTGACCAGATTGTCGAGAAGTACGTCGAGATGAACATTGCCCATCCCTTCCGCGAGGGCAACGGGCGCTCGGGGCGCATATGGCTTGACCACATGTTCCGCCGCGAGCTTGGCCGCACGGTCGACTGGAGTCGCATTGGGCGTGAAGACTATCTGCTCGCAATGGAACGCAGTCCCGTGCGCGACCTCGAGATTAAGGCGCTTCTCGGGCGGGCGCTCTCGGATGACCTGCACAGCGTCGCGCTTCTCGCTCGCAGCGTCGACGCCTCGTACGCCTACGAGGGCTATGACGCCTACCGAGCCGAGGACTTGGGCTCCAACGGGGCCTCGGGCGCCGCGTGGTGAGGTTGGGTTTCTCGTGCCGCCTAGTGTGCCGCGCACGTACTTGGTCCGCAGAGAATAGCTCCTTTTCTTAAGGTTGGCTTTGCCCAACCGGGCAAATGCGATTGCCTTTTAAGAAAGAGAGCTATTCTCCGCGGGGGCATTGCGTGTGGGGGCTGCCATGACGGCGAAGATTTCTCGCGCGGGATGACCGAGGGAGTGGGGCTTCGGGCCCGTTTTGCACCATCACCCGTTCCCCGCGCCATCCTGTGCACCAAAAACCGCACTTCTCAGTACTTTTTAGCGAATCGCCAAGTACGAAGATGCTTGCCAACCACGGAGCAGCAGGTAAGGGAATGTCACCAGCAAGGCGATACTAAGCGGAACTCAAAAAAGTACTGAATAGTACCGATTTTGGTGCAACAGCCCTTTGGGACGCGGGCGCGTGAGTCGTATTGTGTTGCGGTTGCAACGAAATCCGTCGCGTGACGCGTGCGCCCGCGCGCTAAAATCCCCTCAAGCAACAAGCGGATGGGATTCCGGCGGCCCTCGGCCGAGCATGTGGCACCCCCCATCGCCTTGGCAACGTCCCGGCAGCACGCCGGGCGTTGGCTGGGCGCATGGGCGCCCAGTTGGTCTCTTTGGACGAGAGGAACTGGAATGGGAACGCTGCTTGTAAAGAATGCTGACACCATTGTTACCTGCGACGATGCGGACCACGTGTTCACCCACGCGGATCTTCTCGCAACAGACGGCGTCATCACCTACGTTGGTCCCACCGGCGCGAACGCCGCTGCGGCGCCGTCCGCCGCCGACGAGGTCATCGACGCGCGCGGCAAGGTCGTCTACCCCGGCCTCGTGAACACGCACCACCACTTCTACCAGATCTTCACGCGCAACTACCCCGAGGTCCAGAACCTCGAGCTGTTCCCCTGGCTCACCACGCTCTACGAGTACTGGAAGAACATCGACCCCGAGGTCATGCGCTACGCCACGTACTCCGCCCTCGGCGAGCTGGTGAAGGGCGGCTGTACCACCTGCTTCGACCACCACTACGTGTTCCCCAACGGGGTGGACGGCCTCATGGAGGCGGAGTTCGACGCGGCATCGCAGATTGGCACGCGCATGGTTGTCTCGCGCGGGTCGATGTCGCTCAGCAAGAAAGACGGCGGCCTGCCGCCCGATTCCGTGGTCCAGAGCGTGGACGCCATTCTTTCCGACTCTCAGCGCGCGGTCGAGAAGTTCCACGATCCGGCGCCGTTCTCGATGCGGCAGGTGGTGCTGGCGCCGTGCTCGCCGTTCTCCGTCACCAAGGATTTGCTGGTAGAGTCCGCCAAACTGGGGCGCTCGCTGGGCGTGCGCCTGCACACTCACCTGTGCGAGACCCTGGACGAGGAGCGCTTTACCATCGAGGCCACGGGCATGCGCCCGCTGGCGTACATGGAGTCCGTTGGCTGGGTGGGCCCCGACGTGTGGTTTGCGCACGGCATCCACTTTAACGATGACGAGCTGCGCGTTCTTGCGCAGACGGGTACAGGCGTGGCGCACTGCCCCATATCAAACATGAAGCTGTCCTCGGGCGTTGCGCGCGTGAGCGACATGCTCAAGCTGGGGATTCCCGTGGGCCTGGGGGTCGACGGCTCGGCAAGCAACGACGGCTCCAGCCTGCTGGAGGAGATGCGCGTGGGCTTCCTGCTCCATCGCCTTAACGAGAGCTACAACGCGCCCACCGGCTACGACCTGCTCAAGATTGCCACGCGCGGGGGAGCGAAGGTGCTGGGGCGTCCAGAGATCGGGCAGCTGGCCAGCGGCAAGGCGGCGGACCTCTTCATGATCGACGCCAACCGGCTGGAGCTTACGGGCGCGATGAAGGATCCCAAGGCGGTGCTGGCCGTGGTGGGCTGGCGCGGGCCGGTGGATCGCACCGTCGTTGCCGGCAGGACCGTCATGCAGGGCGGACACCTTGTGGGCATCGACGAGGAGCGTGCGGCCGCCGAGGCAGACGCCTGCTGGCGTCGGTTTGTCGAGAAGAACGCGTAGGGTCGCTCCCGTCGCTCCCTCGCCGCTAGAACGCCGAAAGATAGATTGCGCGCGCGTCGTCCATGGTCAGCGGCCTAAGCTCGCCGAAGCGCTCGCCCTTGTTCTGGCGCAGGGTCTCCAGCCAGCCGTCGACCTCCTCCGGCGCAAGGCCAAGGTCGGCGAGCGTCCGCGGCATGCCCAGGCCAACGAAGAAGCGCTGCAGCTCGTCGATGGCGTAAGTGATGGCATCCTCGGTGGCCTCGTCCGTCTCGTCCACCGGTTCCACGTCAAAGACGCCCTGCGCAAACGCCAGGAAGCGCTCGCGGTCTGCGCGCCAGACGTAGCGCATCCAGGCGGGGAGAATCACGGCCAGCCCAGCGCCGTGCGTGACCTCGGGGCGGTGAGCGGAAATCTCGTGCTCAAGGCCGTGGCTCTCCCAGCCGCCGGCGCGCTTCTCCGGCGCGGATGCGCGGCCGCACCCGCAGAGGTCGTTGTGGGCGAGCGTGCCGGACCACATGATCGTTGCGCGGGCGTCGTAGTCATCGGGTGTCTTGGCCACGGTGTTTGCCGCGTCCATCACGGCGCGAATGATACCGCACGCGATGTTGTCCGTCACGGGGACGGGGCCGGCTGCGCTGAAGAAGCGCTCGCAGATGTGGCAGATGATGTCCACCGCGCCGGCTGCCGTCTGGTACTGCGGCAGCGTGAAGGTGACCTCGGGGTCGAGGATCGCCACGCGCGGACGGAAGACGTCGCCGTTGACGCCGCGCTTGAGGTTGAGCGCGTCGTTGCTGATGACGCAGGAGGCCGAGGCCTCGGAGCCCGCGGCGGGAATGGTGAGCACGCACGCAACGGGCAGGCACGCGCCGACGCTTGCCTTCTTCGAGAAGAAGTCCCAAACGTCGCCCTGGTAGGGCGTGCCAAACGCGATTGCCTTGGAGCAGTCGATCACGGAGCCGCCGCCCACTGCCAGGACGAGGTCGACCTTCTCGGCACGCGCGAGCTCGATGCCCTTGCGCACCAAGCCAACCTCGGGGTTGGGGCGGACGCCCGGGAGCTCCACGTGGGCGACGCCGGCGGCCTCGAGCGAGGAGGTCACGCGGGCGAGAAGCCCTGTGCGTACCACTGAGCCTCCGCCGTACACCAGGAGGACGCGCTTGGCTCCAAGCGCGGCGACCTCCTCGCCAACCTTGTCGGCATAGCCGCGGCCAAACACAAAGCGCGTGGGGGACTGGAAAATGAAGTCGTTCATGATTCGCCTTCCGCCGGCGGGGTGCGTGCCCCGAATGTTGTTGAGCCAATTATGGACGAGTGACGGCGGTTACTTGGCGGGCTGCGGGCAGGCGCTTCAGAAGGACTTCTCGGCCTTGCGTGTGCAATGGCGTATGCGCAGGGTGCAGTAGTCGATGAGCTGCTGGAATTCCGCGCAGGGTGTGCTGGGGGCGTGATGGTGTCCGCGGCAGTAGAGGACGATCATCTCTGAAACGAGTTTGATTTCGCTCTCGCGCTTCTCGGCTACGTCTACCTGCTGCATCTGTGGTCCTTTCGCTGCGGCGCCGTGAGCTGCGCGTCTGGCTGCCTTCAAAGAGTTATATGCAGCTTACTCTAGACGATGTAACCGTGGATGTCCTGGCCTTCATCAGTTTATATCGCTGAAACTACGGGGGTTCGGGCTTCGCCTGCATAAAAATGCTCTATCGGACGGCGAATTGGGAGACTGTGCATAAAAATGCTCTATCGGACGGTGCTAGTGGCGCTGCGAAATATAACATAGAACTAAGTTTGCATGAATGTGCATGTTGCATCATAAATATTCATATTAATGCAAACATAGTTGTAACATTTATATCAGCTCCTCGAGACCACCGTCCGATAGCGACTTTTTATGCGGAGCTCCCGCATTCTCCGTTCGATAGAGCGTTTTTATGCGCTGAGGACGGTGTGCGGCGGCGGTTTTGGCTGCGGCAGCCAGATATCGGTTGCCGCAGGCCTGCGCTAACTCCTGCTTTCGGGGAAGAACGGGCACCGCTCGCCCAGGCACTGGGCGTTTTGCGGGCGGAACTCGCAGCGGATGTCGTCCTTCTCAAGGCGCACGCCAAAGCGCTCGCGGATGTAGTCGACGGCGGTCTCCAGCGAGATGTACGCGTCGCGCTTGCAGCAGCGCGGCCCGCCTATGCGCGAAAGTGCCTCGAGCGCGCGGGACGTGTAGACCATGTGGCTGCCCCAGGAGTCGTCGGTCGTGAGCGGGCCGGTTGACTCCAGTATTGAGAGTGCAGCTCCCACAGATGCCGTGGCGCCGCACACGCCCCAGCGTCCGCACATGGCACCGGGCATCTGCAGGCCGCGCGACATGAGCTCGTTGAGCGCTGCGGGAAGGTCAACGTTCCCGCCGGCGTTGCGGTATGCGGTGAGCACGGCCGCACCGTCAAGAACGTGGTGCTCGGGCCCGTGCATGCGCACAAAGTCCCTGCGTGCCACGTTGCGGAAGATCTCGTAGGGGCTGGTGCTCTTCTCGGCCAGGCAGGCGTCGATGATCTTTTGTCCGCGTTCCTCAAGTGTGAGCTCGCCCATGTGCCCTCCAAACGTAACGCCGCCAAACGGCACTATGGTACGCCTGCGGCGGCGCAGTGTGCGGATGGGCGGCTGGCACCTACCCAGGTACCTCTCGAGATGGGTAACAATTTCTCAAACGGCCATATTTGGTCGTTTGCGATATCGCAAATGGCCAAAAATGGCTGTTTGCGAATTCGCATTCAGCCAAACTGCGAGCTGCGCCCCAACATCCCAATTGTTGCCGAGGGGTCACTGCTGGGTGTTGCCATGAGCAGGTCCTCCTCGCAGCAGGACGACGCGCAGCGCGTTTCTTGGCCGGTTGGGAAGGTCGACTACCTCGATACGCATCCCATGACCTTCCGGGAGTTCGTCGAAGCGCTCGGCGAGCCCCAGCTTGCCAAGCTTCTCGAGAAGAATTCCCTTGATCTGGCAAGTGCGCTTGGCGAGAAGTACGAGGACCTGCTCAAGCTCTACCTCTACATTGGTGGGATGCCAGAGGCCGTCACCGCTTGGCTACAAGGCCGAGGGCGGCCCTGCTGTAGCCCCCTCGGCGCGGAGGTCGATACACAATCGACACGCAAACGTGTATCGACCTGCGCGGGATACAGCTTCGGACGCGAATGTGTGGCGGGAGGATACACATTCGTCTCTCGAGCGTGTGGCGGCGCCCCGTGGCAACGCCCCGCGGCCGCGCCTTCGCAGCAGTCGCCTACAGGTCGTCCACCAGGGCGGTCGACTTTGCGTACGCGGTCGAGCGCGCCTCAAAGAAGTCCGTCTTCACCATGTTGGCATTGCTGTACTGCGAGACCCAGGCCATGTCTGCCGGTTCCTCGGCAAACTCCGGGTAGAGCTGCCCCATCCCCAGCGAGCTCCAGCGAAGGTTGCCCAGGTAGTGGATGTAGTCGCTCACCTGCTGCCCCGTGAGGCCGGGAATCTCGTTGCCAATCACGTACTGGCCCCACGCGACCTCCTGGCGAACGCCCTCCTCGAGCATCTGCCGCAGGTCGTCGACGGCCTTGGGCGAGAAGAGCTGCGGTTCCTCTCGCTGGAGCTCCAAGATCATGTTGCGGAACAGCCACAGGTGCGTGTTCTCGTCGCGGTTGATGTAGCGGATCTCCTGCGCGCTTCCGGGCATCTTGCCGTTGCGCGCCAGGTTGTAGAAGAACATGAACCCCGAGTAGAAGTACACGCCCTCGAGGATGAAGTTCGCCATCATCACGCGCAGGAGGGTCGGCGCGTCCTGGCGTTCCTGGAACTCGTTGTAGAGGTTCCCGATGAACGTGTTTCTCGCCAGCAGGTGCTCGTCGGTCTTCCACTGGTAGAGGATGTCGTTGCGCTGCTCGGGGCTGCAGATGGTGTCAAGCATGTACGAGTAGCTCTGCGAGTGCACGCACTCTTGGAAGGTCTGGATGTGCAGGCACAGGTTGACCTCGTTTGCGGTGATGAACTCGCCGATGCTGGGCAGGTTGGCCGTCTGCAGCGAGTCCAGGAAGACGAGAAACGAGAGGATCTTGTCGTACGCGGTGCGCTCGGCGGGCAGGAGGTTGGGGTAGTCCTTTACGTCCTGCGAGAGGTTAATCTCCTCGGGGATCCAAAAGTTGTTCATGGCCTGGCGATACCAGTCCGTGGTCCAGGAGTACTTCACGTTGTTGAAGTCGTTGAGGTTGGTGGTGTTGCCGCCGATGAGGCACCGTGCGCGCACGTCGGTGTCGCCGTTGGGGTTGAAGAGCGCCTTGGGCGAGAGGCGCGTGTTGTCTGTTTGCTGCATGGTTGCCTTTCTGATGTGGATGGGGTGCTGCGGGGGCGGCATGTTGGGGGCGTGGCGCAGGCGGGGCCGCTAGCTGGAGCAGCTCTCGCACTCCTCTACCTCGAGCGATTTGCTGCGCACGTAGTAGACGGTCTTGACGCCGTCGCGCCAGGCCTCGAGGTAGAGGTCGAGCACCTGCCGCATGGTGTACTCGTTGGTGATGTAGAGGTTTACCGACTGCGCCTGGTCAATGTGGCGCTGTCGCACGCCCGCGGCGCGCATGCTCCACGTCTGGTCGATCATGTGCGCCGGCTTGTAGTACCACCAGGTCTTGGGCGAGAGCTCGGGTGCCACGCGCGGCAGCATGGAGCCCTTCTTCTCCTCTAGGAAGAACTTGCGCATCACGGGGTCGAGCCCGGCCGTGGTGCCAGCAACGATTGAGGTCGAGCTGGTGGGGGCCACGGCGAGCAGGTACGCGTTGCGCATGCCGTGAGCGGCCACGCGGCTTGCGAGCTCACGCCACGCGGGCGACGTGTAGCCGCGCTTCTCGAAGTATGCTCCTGTCTGCCAGTCCGAGCCCTCGAACTTCTCGTATGCGCCGCGCTCCTCGGCCAGCTGGCAGGAGGCCTCGATGGCGTGGCGGTTGATGCGCTCGAAGACGTCATCGGCAAAGCGCAGGTGCTCCTCGCTCTCCCACATGATGCCGCGCTTGGCCAGCATGTGGTGGTAGCCCGAGACGCCCAGGCCAACCGAGCGGTAGCGCCTATTGGTGACCTTGGCGTAGGGGAGGGCGTAGAAGTTGAGGTCGATCACGTTGTCCAGGGCACGCACGGCAGTCTGTACGGTGCGAGCAAGGCGAGCGTCGTTCTCGACGGGCAGGCGGCCCAGCGAGAGGCTCGCGAGGTTGCACACCACAAAGTCGCCGGGGCGCGTGGTGGTCACCACTACGGTGTCGCCGTCCTTGGTCACGACCTCCTGCGAGACGCTCTGGATCTCGCTCGTGTTCTGGGCGATCTCTGTGCAGAGATTGGAGCAGTAGATCATGCCGGCGTGCGGGTTGGGGTTAGCGCGGTTCACGGTGTCGCGCATGAACGCGAACGGCGTGCCCGTCTCGACGGCGCTGCGCAGCACCAGGCGCACGACGTCCTTCACCGTGACGGTACGTTTGGGGATGCGCGGGTCGGCGACGCACTCAAGGTAGCGGCGCTCCCACTCCTCGCCAAAGTAGTCCTCCAGCGCGTAGCCCTTCACCGTGAGGATGTCATGGGGGCACATGAGGTGCCAGGGCTGGTCGAGGTCCTGCTCGGCCATGCGCCAGAAGAGGTCTGGGTAGCAGACGGCCGGGAAGACGTCGTGCGCCTTCATGCGGTCGTCGCCGTTGTTGGTGCGTAGTTGCAGGAACTCCGGCAGATCGCGGTGCCAGGCGTCCAGGTAGACGGCCACGGCGCCTGCGCGCACGCCGAGCTGGTCCACAGCCACAGCGGTGTCGTTGATCACGCGGATCCAGCGCACCACGCCGCCGGCAGCGCCCTCGAAACCGCGGATGCTTCCTCCCTTGGCGCGGACTTTTCCGAGGTACATGCCCATGCCACCGCCAAACTTCGAGACCATGGCAAAGTTGTCCACGCTACGGTAGATGCCCTCGAGGCTGTCGGGGACGGTATCGATGAAGCAGCTCGAGAGCTGGTGGTGCGGCTTGCGCGCGTTCGACATGGTGGGCGTGGCCATGGTGACCTCGAGCTGGCTGAGCATGTCGTAGAAGCGGCGCACCCATCCCATGCGCGCCTCGGGCCGCTCGCGCAGGGCGAGGTGCAGCGCAATGCCCATGAACATCTCCTGCGGCGACTCCAGGGGCACGTGGTCGTGGCTGCATATCACGTAGCGCTTGAGCAGCAGGTCAAGGCCCGGGTAGTCAAGCAGCTCGTCGCGCGTGCGGTCGAGCCAGGAGGCGGCCTGGTCGATCTCCTCGCGCGAGTAGTTCTCAAGAATGTAGCTGCCGTAGAGGCCCTGGTCGGTGAGGTAGCGGATTTTGTCGTAGAGGCTGGTCAGTCCGCGGGCCTGCTCCTCCTTGGCAAGGCGGCGCTGGGCGACAAAGGAGAGGAGGCGCCCGGCGATGAGGCCCCAGGCAGGAGCCTCTGGCGTCGTGAGCTCAACGGCGGCACGTACCAGCGCATTTTCTCGCTCATCGACGGACATCGAAGACTTGGCGAAGCCCTGGAACTTGGCTGCGAGCGCAGAGAGGGGGTAGGTGGCGGGGTCGAAGTCGCGCGAGATCTTGGCGAGAACGGCGTCCAAGTCGCGGGCGGCGCCGGATGCGCCTGCGGGCTCGGCGAGCGCCAGCGCGCAGATGGCGCGGCGGGTGGCGCGCAGCTCTGCGCGACGATGGCGGTAGAGGATGTAGGCCTTCGCCGCATCGTAGTGGCCGGTTTCCATGAGCGTACGCTCTACCAGGTCCTGGATCTGCTCGACCTCCGTTGCGCCCGTTGCGACGAGGGCTTGCTCCACGCGTGCGAGGAGCGCCTCCAACGCGGACGCGTCGCTGGCAACGGGGTCTGCCGTCTCGGCGAGTGCTTTGCCCATGGCGCGGGCGATTTTCTGTCTGTCGTAGGCCTCGATGCGGCCGTCTCGCTTGGTTACCTGCATGTGATCCCCGATCTGCGGCGCGGGCGCCGCATGTGCGTGAGCTGGGCGACGGGCGGCGCGCTGGGTGCGCACGCGTCTCCATCTTTGGGATGGCTGGTTGGCCAGCCCCACCGTTGGAAATATATGCTATCAGATTAGTGACAATAAATGCCAGTGGTTGTGGTTAGTTTGTTCGACAACACAATATGCAGTGGTTAGTGGATGAACGAATGGGATTGATGAATGTCGGTGTTCTTTTGCATGTACAAAAATGCCTTATCGAACGGGATGCGGCAGTTTACTGCATAAAAATGCTCTATCGGACGGTGCCTTCCGGCATCATACATCAATAAAGAAACTTTACTTGCATAACTAGGCATACTTTGCAATAAATATACAATAAAATGCAATATAAAATTTAAAGTTTGATAGTAACTACAAGATAGCACCGCCCGATAAAGCATTTTTATGCAGCGAGGTCGAAAAACCCGTCCGATAGGACCTTTTTATGCGTCAGCCCGGTATCCCGCTTCAACGTAGTCTTTGTGTTTCGCGGAAACCACGCGCTGGATCCCTATTTTCTGTATGCGAACACTGCGGTGCGTACGCCAGCAGGAGCCAAATCTAGGAGATGCGCGATTCGGCCAGGATGGCTATTTCACGAAAAACGGCGCCCAGAACTAGCCTGGGCGCCGCCATATTGCAAGTAAGGTGTCTGCGGTTAGGCGCGTGGAGCTGCGGCGAGCTGCGTGCCGACCTTCTCGTCATCGCCGGTCTCGAGGGCGGCAAGCGAGCGATAGAGCCACGAGGTGGCGTCCTGCGAGAGGGTCTCGGCGTTTGCGCTGGCAGCAAAGCCGAGCAGCGCGTCGAGAAGCTGCTTGCCGGTAGGGGAGAGGGCCGCGACGTCCGTTCCGACGTGGGCGGGCACTCCGCGGTGACCGGAGACATGCTCGACAAAACCGCGCACCTGCGCGACGTGCTGCGGGAGGTCCGCCTCGGGCTCAGCGGAGCCGGCGGCGTTCAGCGCGTCGAGGACCACCTGCGCGGGAGTTCCACAGGGAACAAAGCCAGGCGCGTCGTCCATGGCGGCGGTGATGGTTGCGCCTAGGGCAACGGTGGCCCCAGCAAGCTCGTTCTGGATTTCGTTCATGTGCTGCTCCTTTGATCTTGCGGTTCGATGTTTTATCTTGTGACGCGCGGAAAACCCGCGACGCCTATGCCTTGAAGTGGTCTCGCGCGAACCCCATGCGCTGGACCACCTCCATGGTGCCAACGTAAGAACCCTCGCGGTCGCGCACGGCCATGTAGCGCACCAGCACGGGCTCGCCCTCCTTCTCCATCCAGATGTCGACGGAGTCCTGCTCGCCGCTCTTGAGCGTGGCGATCACATGGCGCACCATCTCCTGGATCTTGGGCGGGTGGCAGCTCCAGACCTCGCGGTCTATCGCCGAAGACGGGCGCTTGAAGAGCTTCTTCTCACCGTCGTCGTTCCAGTAGCGGTTGATATCGGTGTCGTCGACGAAGGTGATCTCCAGTGGGATGGTGTTGAGCATTGCGTCGAGCTGGGCGGGGGTCAGGCGGCCGGTGGGCAGCTGCACCGCGCCTGCGGCGTCAGCCTGGTTGCCCGTGCCCTTCTCGGCTGCCGCCGCGCGCTGCTGGCAGTACTCCTCGCCGGCGCCCCAGGTGCCGGCATCGTCAATGAGGCACAGGTCATAGCCCTTGAGGTCGGCGTACATCTGGAGCCACTCGTCACCCGAGAAGATCTGGGCGCACAGGGGCAGCAGGATGTTTGCCTCCTTGTAGACCATCTCGTCGGCGCGGGTGAGGACCTTCTCGGCGCGCTCGAGCCAAGCCGCGTCCTGCTCCTTTGCGCCGAGAAGCGCGCGCAGCTCGGCGCGAATCTCGTCGTCGACGCCCCACATGACGTCGGAGGGACCGGAGTAGCCGTGGCGGACCTTGAGGACGGGGTAGAGGAGGTCCCCCTTCTTGGCGTAGTGGACGCCCAGCTGGGAGAGGGTGTGCAGCTCGTCCATGGCGTCGGGGGTGCCCAGCGCGGCGCGCGTGCGGGCGATCTGCTCGGAGATGGCCTGGTTCTCGAGGGAGAACACGTGCATGGGATGGCCGGGGAGGTTGGTGAGGAACCTTGTGTTGAGGTCCCCCGCGCCCTGCGTGAGCGAGCCCATGACCGCCTCCTCGGCGTTGGCGATCTTCTCCTCGCGGGTGGCGCCGTGGAATAGCGCGGAGTGGACGTCGCAGAGGCGCTGGACGTCGTCGATTTTTGCGCCGCCCTCAATGAGGCCCTGCTCGGCGCGGGCAATCTCGCCGGCGTCCACGTCGCTGAAGTTCGCGACAAAGTCGGCGCGGACGTCCTCGAGCGATTCGCCGGACGAGAGGCGCGCTATGTAGCTCTCGAGGAGCTTTGCGCGGCCGGCCTCGTCGAGGCCCTCGACCTTGGTGCCGAGAGGGGCGTCTGCCTGCTGGTTGCTGGTGGCGTCGGCCTTGGGCGCGGCTTCGGTGGCGGGCGCGTCCTGGCTGGCGCCCTCTCCCTCGACCGTGAAGCCGGCGGCCTCGAATGCCTTTACGGCGTCGTCCAGGCTGATGCCCTTGATGGAGCACCCGCGCGGAACGGTCATCACGCGGCCAACCGTGTTGAGTGCGGCGGGCTTGGCAATATCCGTGAAGCCGAGGCTCACCATGATCTGGGTGAACTCGGGGAATTCCTCGGCGAGGTCGCGAACGCTCTTGTTGAGGTCAAGTATCTTGCTCATGGCTGCTCCTGGTCTCTTGGCCAGGCCGTAGGGCCTGGTGCGCCGTGCCGAGGGGGTGATGCTTCAGGGCTGGCGCCGTTTGTCGAAGCCAGCATATGAGAGTAAGGAGGCGTGAACTGTTGTAGTCACAACTTCTATAATAATTACGCTACATCGAAAGGGCCTTCGTTGCACATTTTTCGCGTTCCGTGCGCTGAAGTGGCCTTCGTTACATGCGGCTCTGGTGTTGGGCAAAGTACGGATGGTGCATGTTGTGCACGCTTAACTCAAGCAATACAACATGTTGTGGCAACCGAGAGTCGATACTTTGGGTTCCCCAAAAACAACGTGTAACGAAGGGCAGTTCGGCGCAGCCGAGAGCATTTTCGTGTAACGAGAGGCAGTTCGATGCAGAACGGTGGCCCAACCGTCGCCAATAGACCTAGCGACGTGCCATGCCGCCATGGTCGCCGGGGTGACGCCGACCCTGTGGTCTGCCCGCTCTGCCAGCGGTTTCGGGTCCCTTCACTTGAGTACGCTGCCGGGATGCGGCTTTGCTGTGGCGGCGGCCCGCCTTGGGCTTCTCGGGCGGAATGGCAGCTGCTGCTGGAATGCTCTTGCTGGTCGCACGCTGCGGCTGCGCCTTGCGCTGGGAGCGGCTCGCCACAATCTCTGCGGTGTGTGCCATGCGCTCCTCTCGTCGCTCGTCCACAAGCTTCTTGCGCTCCTTCTTGCCGGGCAGACGGTCAGCGGGCGTGCGGTTGGGGTCAAGTACCAGCGGTTTCTCGCCCAAGGGGATGCCCTGCGCACGGGGGTACACAGGGATGTTCTTGCCCATGAGCTGCTCGATGTCGCGCAGGTCGAATTCTTCCTCGGGCGTGGCAAAGGTGAGGGCCCAGCCGTACTCGCCCGCACGACCGGTACGGCCAATGCGGTGGATGTAGTCCTCGGCGTCCGAGGGCACGTCGAGGTTGACCACATATGCCACGTTGGGGATGTCGATGCCGCGCGCCAGGATGTCGGTTGCCACCAGCACGCCCACCTCGCCGTCGGCAAAGCGCCTCAGCGCGCTGGCACGCTGGTTCTGGTTGCGGTTGCTGTGGATGGGCGCGCACTCGATGCCGGCCTTGCGAAGGCGCCGGCAAACGGCGTCGGCGCGGTGCTTTCCGCGAACAAAGACAATCACACGCTCGGCGCCCTCGCGGTGCAGAATCTCTATGAGGGCGTCGTTCTTGGCCTCGTGCGAGATGGGCAGCACATACTGGTCAATCGTCTCGGCGGCTGTGCCCTTGTGCGCAATCTCGATGCGCACGGGGTTGTGGACCAGCGACTTTGTGTTGTCCAGAACGTCATCGGAGAGCGTTGCCGAGAAGAGCAGGGTCTGGCGCGAGGCGGGCGTCTTGGCCACGATGCGGCGCATGTCGGGCAGGAAGCCCATGTCGAGCATGCGGTCCGCCTCGTCCAGAACCAGGGTCTCTACCTGCGAAAGGTTGCAGTCGCCCGAGTTGATGAGGTCGATAAGACGCCCCGGCGTGGCAACCACCAGGTCACACCCCTTGCGGAGTGCGGCGCGCTGCGGCTCGTAGGAGACACCGCCCACGAGGACCGTTGCCGTGTGCCCCGTGTGTGCGCATACGGCGTTTGCGACCTCCTCGATCTGGGCGGCAAGCTCGCGCGTGGGCGTGACCACAAGCATGAGCGGCCCTTGCCCGTGGCGCGCGTGGCCCAGGCGGTCGAGCGTGGGAAGCAGGAAGGCGGCCGTCTTGCCGGTGCCTGTCTGTGCGGCTGCCATGACGTCGGTACCTGCGAGAGCTGCGGGAATCGAGGCAGCCTGGACTGGCGTGGGCGCCTCATAGCCCATGTCGCTCACGGCGGCAAGGGCGCGGTTGGAGAGACCGAGATCCTCAAAGCGGGTAGGGAGGTCCTTCTCGGCAGTGATAGTGGTTGATGCAGTGGTGCTGCGGCGCTTGGCCATGAAGTGGTGCTCCTAACAACGGGAAAACGTGCGAGGGACTAGCTTAAGCGATTCCCCGCGTGCACACCGAGTCACCATTTTGCGCGCCGGGCCGCCTTGACAGCTCGGGGTGCTCGGTCCATGAAAAACGCCTGGTGAACGGCACGACAGTTCTGCTGTCGTGCCGTTGTTGTCCATGCAAGCTATGCTTTCTTGAGTGGAGTCTTCGCCCGGGTGATGCTGGGCCCAGGAGGGGAGGGGAACCGATGGAATTTGGCGAGAGGGTCAAGGCCGTGCGCACCGGCGCGGGCCTAACGCAGGAGCAGTTCGCGTCGCGCCTTGGGGTGACGCGGCAGGCGGTCTCCAATTGGGAGAACGGCCGCAACCTGCCCGACATCGAAGTGGTCATCGCCATATCCCGGACGTTTGACATTTCCCTCGACGAGCTCATCCTGGGAGGAGAAGGCATGACACGTACGACAGGCGAGCAGAACGACATGGCCGACAAGCTCATCCGTGACGGCAGCGAGGGCAGGTGGATGCGCATGAGCCTCGCGATGTCCATTGTGGGAGCGGTGCTCATCGTGGTCGCGGCGGTGCTGGCTGTGGTGGCCGAGAACTCGGTGAGCTACGTGGACGCGAGCGGCATGCTACACGAGGACTTCTGGCTGGTGCCCGTGAGCTATGCGTGTGCGGCGGCAGGCGTGCTGGTGGTTCTAGCGAACTTTGTCGCACAGCTGCGACGTCGAAAGCGCCTGACGGGCTCGTATGGGCCTCTCGAGAGGTAGCGAATCCGTACGCGGGCGCCTCGCGCGATGGCGCCCGCGCTTTCGGTTCCCGAGAAGGTGATTCGATTTTCACCAAGCGGCAACTACGGTTCCTGCGTTACTATGTTCTGCGGCCGCACGGGCGGCCCTCCAAGCAGTCCCAGGTAAAACCTGCTTGCTAATCCAAAACCGGGAGGCAGCGCATGCTCAAGCGAACCCTTGAGGACTACAAGGTCCTCCTCAGAAACATCCCCAGCACCACCGTCACGCTCTTTGTGGTGAGCGTCATCGTGATGAACCTCCTCGCGAACAAGGAGCTGGTGTCGCTTCCATGGCTGGCGTTGGACTGCGGCATCACCGTGAGCTGGGTGAGCTTCCTCTGCATGGACATGATCTGCAAGCGTTTCGGAGCCAACGCTTCCATTAAGGTGAGCATTCTCGCCGAGGCCATCAATCTCGCCGTTTGCCTGCTCTTCTGGCTCATGAGTCTCACGCCCGGTATGTGGGGTGCCTACTACGACACGGAAAGCCTGCAGGTAAACGCAGCGCTCAATGCCACGTTTGGCGGCACCTGGTACGTGGTGTTTGGCTCGACCGTCTCCATGCTCTGCTCGTCTGTCGTGAACTCGCTGCTCAACGAGGGTATTGGCCGCAGGCTCAAGAAGAACACCTTTGGGACCTTCGCGCTGCGCTCCTACGTGAGCACGATGGTGGGCCAGTTTGTGGACAACTTTGTCTTCGCGACAATCGTGAGCCACACCTTCTTTGGCTGGACCTGGGCGCAGGTGGTCATGTGCTCGCTCACGGGCGCGCTGGTCGAGCTTGCGTGCGAGGTGTTCCTCTCGCCGGTGGGCTTCCGCGTGGTACGTAGCTGGGAGCGCGACGGCGTGGGCGAGAACTACCTGCGCCTGCATGCCGCGGAGGCAACGAGATGAGGCAAGGGGAAACTCCCTTTGCCTCATTGCCGCTTGACGCTGGGGGACGTTCGCTGGACGTGCTGGTCACAGGCACGTCGCGCGGCATCGGCCGGGCAACGGCGGAGCTCTTCCTTGCGCGCGGGCATCGCGTGTGGGGGCTCGACGTGCTTCCAGCTTCGATTGAGCATCCGCGCTACCAGCACGTTGTTGCCGACGTGCGCGACCGAGAGGCGCTGCCGGCAGATCTTGCGCCGCAGGTCATCGTGAGCAACGCGGGCGTGCAGGACAGCGGGGCGGACATCGACGTCAACCTCAAGGGTGCCATTAACGTGTGCGAGCGCTACGCCTTTGCGCCGGGAGGCCGCACACCAGCGCCGCAGGTCCGCGCTGTGGTGCTGGTGGGCTCATCGAGCGGCCACACCGGCGCGGAGTTCCCCGAGTACGCAGCGTCGAAGGGAGGGGTTCTCGCCTACGCAAAGAACCTCGCTCAGCGCCTGGCACCCCAGGCCACCTGCAACAGCGTGGATCCCGGCGGTGTCCTGACCGAGCTCAACCGCCCTGTAATGGACGACCCCGTGCTCTGGGATCGCATCATGTCCCTCACGCCGCTGCGTCGCTGGGCGACGCCGGAGGAGATTGCAGAGTGGATCTACTTCGTTGCCGTCACCAACCGCTTCATGACTGGACAGAACCTCCTCATCGATGGTGGCGAGGCTGGAAGCTTCGATTTCGTGTGGCCCGAGGAGTAGAACGCCATGAGCGAGATACTCGAAGCCATAGCTCAGAGTGACGGAGACGTTCGCGGCCGCGAGTTTGTGGGGGAGGACCTCTCGGGAGAGGACCTTGGCCACGTGGAGTTTGAGGACTGCACGTTTGACTCATGCGTCCTTGCCTCTGCGCACCTGGAGCGTCCTAGCTTCGAGCGTTGCACGCTCACGGGCTGCGACCTGGGCAACGTTCAGGGCAACACCGGATTCTGGCGAGACACGCGGGTGTTCGAGTGCCGTCTGGTTGGTGCCGACCTCCACAAGTCTGTCCTAGTTCGCACGCGCTTCACGGGGTGCAACCTCTCGTACGTGGGGCTTGCAGAGTCCAAGCTCGAGCGCGTCTCGTTCTCTGGGTGCGACTTGCGCGAGGCGTCCCTCTCGCAGCTTCGCCTGCGCAGCCGGCTGGTCCTCGAGGGCTGTGACCTCATGCGCGCGGAGCTCTTCCAGACGAGGCTCGCGGGCGTCGACCTCACGAGCTGCAACATCGCGGGCGTCCGCATGAGCGACACGTTTCGCGAGCTGCGCGATGCCACCGTGGGCATCGACCAGCTGCCAGACCTTGCGGGCTTGCTCGGCGTGAAGCTGCGATGAGACAAAGGGACTGTCCCTTTGTCTCATGCGGCGGCGCGGCGCTTCTCGCCGCCTGCGTATTTCCGCTTCACTTTCTTCTTCGCCAGGGCCATAACGTACGGGTGGGTTAAACGTATAACCTCATCGAAGGGACTCGTGGACCATGGACATCAAGGACGTAAAAAAGGTAACCATCGCAGGCTGCGGCACCGAGGGCAGCCAGATTTCCTCGATGGTGGCGTACAAGGGCTTCGAGACCACCGTGTGGCTGCGCAGCGAAGGTTCCATAGATCGCGCAAAGCCCCGGTTGGAGTCCGTACGCAAGCAGATTCTCGGTGAGCTTGACGCGTGGAAGGCCGATTGCGGCGAGTACTGCCGCGGCCTCTCGGACGAGAAGGACCTCACTGACGACCAGATTGACCAGCTCAGGGCCCAGGCCGAGGAGCGCCTCTCGCACATTCGCCTCACTACCAGCGCAGAGGAGGCCTTCTCGGACGCGGACGTCGTCATCGAATGCATTAACGAGGACCCTGCCCAGAAGCGCGCATTCTACGAGAAGATCTCGGGCATCATGCCCGAGAAGACGCTGCTCCTCACCGACTCGTCGACCTTCCTGCCGAGCACCTTTGCCGATGCGACCGGTCGCCCTGACCGCTACATGACGCTGCACTTTGCCAACCAGATTTGGCGCAACAACCTCACCGAGCTCATGCGCCACGACCGCACCAGCGACGAGTCCTTCGAACTTGTCGAGCGGTTCTCCCATGCCATTGGCATGGTCCCCCTCAAGCTCAACAAGGAGCAGCCCGGCTATATCCTCAACACGCTCCTCATTCCGTGGTTCAAGGCGGCGATGTACCTTGTGGCGTCCGGTGTGACGGATCCTGCCACGGTTGACCTGTGTTGGGAGCTTGACACCGGCGCCCGTCCCGACCAGACCCCGTTCCGCAAGATTGACAAGGTCGGTCTGCCACTGGCGCTCAAGATCATCTCCATGAAACCTGGCGCGGATGACCCTGCCACTCCGGCCGGCAAGATGGTTGCGCTGCTCAAGGGCTATGTGGATGCAGGCAAGACTGGCATTGCCGTGGGGGAGGGCTTCTACAAGTACGACGAGAACGGAAACGTCCTCAAGTAGATCATTGCGCGTGAATGGTGGCAAGGGCGCGCGGCGTCGGGCGGTACAGATTCGGGTACGAACGTGTATCAATGCCGTCCCGGCGCTATCGGCGTGCCTGCTCCAACGCCGGGGCCTTGCCCTTCGCGCATGCCTGTTGTCTGGACTTGGCTCGTTGGTGCCGCCAGCCGCGCGGGACTCGCGTATCTTATAAGGGTATTCCGGATTCGCTTGTCCGCGCGGCGCACCCGCCGCGCGCGGGAGGGGGCTGCCAGATGGAGTTCGAGAAGGAGCTTTCGGTGCGGGAGACCGGCATCGAGGGCCTCAAGGTTGTGGAGCTCTCCGTGCACGGGGACCCCCGCGGCTGGTTCAAGGAGAACTGGCAGCGCGCCAAGATGGTGGCGCTCGGCATCCCCGACCTCCGCGTGGTCCAGAACAACGTCTCCTTCAACGCGGAGCGCGGCGTCACCCGCGGCATCCACGCCGAGCCCTGGGACAAGTTCGTCTCCGTGGCCGCGGGCTCCGTCTTCGGCGCCTGGGTGGACCTCAGGCAGGGCAGCGCCACCTACGGGAGGGTCTTCACCTGCACCCTCGACCCCTCGAGGGCCATCTACGTCCCGCGCGGCGTCGGCAACTCCTTCCAGGCGCTGGAGGACGGCACCGCCTACACCTACCTCGTGGACGCCCACTGGTCCGCGGAGCTGAGGGGGACGTACACGTTCGTGAGCCTCGCCGACCCCGCGCTCGGCATCGAATGGCCCATCCCGCTCTCCGAGGCCACGCTCTCGGAGGCGGACAGGCACCACCCGATGCTCGCGGACGTCGTCCCCATGGCGCCGAGGCGCACGCTCGTCACGGGCTGCCGCGGCCAGCTGGGGCGGGCCGTGCGGGCGCTCGCCGAGGAGAGGGGGATCCTGGATACCTTCGACTTCTGCGACATCGACGCCTTCGACCTCTCCGACCCGGACGCCTACTCGCAGTACGACTGGGACCTCTACGGCACGGTCATCAACTGCGGAGCCTACACGGCGGTCGACGGGGCCGAGACCCCCGAGGGGCGCCTGTCCGCCTGGGCGGCCAACGCGACCGGGCCGGCGCTCCTCGCCCGGACCTGCGCGGAGCACGGGATAACCCTGGTGCACGTCTCCTCCGACTACGTCTTCGACGGCACCCGCGAGGTGCACGACGAGGGGGAGCCCCTCTCGCCCCTCTCCGTCTACGGCCAGTCCAAGGCCGCGGGCGACCTCGCCGTCGCGGGATGCCCCAGGCACTATATCCTGCGCTCCTCCTGGGTCATAGGCGACGGGCGCAACTTCGTGCGCACCATGGTGGCGCTCTCCGACCGCGTGGCGGACCCGGGCGACCCCCTGGGCCGCGTCGCCGTGGTGGACGACCAGCTGGGCCGCCCCACCTTCACGCGCGACATGGCCGCCGCGATCCTCCACCTGCTGGGGTCCCGCGCCCCGTACGGCACCTACGACTGCACGGGCTCCGGGCGCGTCGCCAGCTGGGCGGAGGTCGCCCGCGAGGTCTTCGACCTCAGGAACGGCAACGGGGACGCGGTGGTGCCCGTCTCGACGGCGGAGTACTACGCCGGCGCCGCCGGCCCCGTGGCCCCGCGCCCCATCCACTCCGCGCTCGACCTCTCCAAGCTGGAGGCCGCGGGGTTCCGCATGCCCGACTGGGAGCAGGTGTTGAGTGAGTACGTAAGCTTGGTCAAGGGAGGTTGTAACGATGACGTCTATTAAAAGCTTGGCTAAGCAATTCGTATGGCGTCAGAGAAACAAGCATAATCTTACGATGGCGGTCGGTGAGGACTTTCCACTGAGCCGAGTCGAGGTAGGCCGCTGGACCTACGGTTCTATTCACGCAATCTGCTTTGGCGGTCCCGAGGAGTTTCTGAAGATTGGTTCGTGCTGCTCGATTGCCGATGATGTAACGTTTCTGCTAGGTGGCGGCCATGTAATGGGTCGTGTTTCCACGTACCCCTTCAGGGCAAAGGTGCTCCATTCCCCAACCCCGCATGCGGTCGGCCCCACAATCCTTGACGATGATGTTTGGATTGGATATGGGGCAACTGTGCTCGGGGGGGTGCACATCGGACAGGGGGCCGTGATTGGAGCGAGGGCCCTGGTTACTAAGGATGTTCCGCCTTATGCGGTCGTCGGCGGAGTGCCTGCCCGACTGATTCATTATCGGTTTAATGGCAGCATACGAGAAAAGCTACTCGGCCTTGACCTTAGTAATGCGGACGAGCTGTTCATCAAGAACCACATTGCTATGCTCGAGGAAGAACTCACCGAAGAAGCGGTCGATGCGCTACTGGAAGAGCTTTCATAGTGGCTTCCGCAGAAGCTATGAAGTACGAGGAAAGCAAAATAATGCTTAAGTATCAAACATGGTATGCGTTTGTATGGATATCTACTATTGTCCTTTATGGGGTGGGGCTTTCTTCCTTCAACACAGAGCTGTGCTTTCCTCTGGATGTCTTTTTCTTCATCACGATTATTGCGGCAGTCTTTTTGGCAAAGGTGGCAACGAATGTTCCGCTTCAGAGAATTGAGTACGTAAGAGAGCGCGAACCAATAGGCACAGTTCTTATCTCTTTGGGATTTCTAACAGACTGGGCATATCAAAGGAAGATTCCAATGCTGTACCCTTACCAGGGATTTGAGGTGGGCGTTTCCGAGAATGAAGTCGTGGGAATACCCGTCTTGCATGTTGTGCTTATTGGATGTGCAATTTACTGGGGAATGTACTTGGGCTATCTCTTTATCTGCAATCCAATGAAAAAGCAGTATCTAGTTGAGCTATGCGTTTTGATAGGTCTGTTCATTGCAAACCTTAGCAGGGGCTACATTGTATTCATGCTTTTCGTGCCTCTTCTGTGTTATGCTGCCTTTCATAGTCACGGTGTAACAAAGACGAAAGTATCAACTATAGTTGCAGTGTTTTTGTGTGGACTTTCTATTGTCTTTTTCATAAGTATTATGGGCAATATGCGTTATGGATATTCATGGCATGACTGCTCATTTATCGAGCGTATTGGTCGCTATTTGAACTACCCTTGGTGGCTCTCCAAGCACTTTATGTGGTTCTACTCATACGTTACGAGTCCGTTAGCGAACCTTAACCTCAACGCAACAATGCCTCCCAATCCACTCGATATCAAGGGCTATGTCTTTAGTTTCCTTCCCGGTGTTTTCGGGTACACGAGCGGCTCGACAACAATTCACTACATCACAAGCTATTTCAACGCCGTTACCGGCTTCACGACGTTCCTCCGCTCAGGAGGTTTAACTGGCCTCTACTTTGCCATTGCCGTTATCTTCGTCTATTACTCGCTTGTGCGTTATTTTTTGCGCAGGTGCAAGGCGCTTGACACCTTCGGTAATGCGGTGCTGTGTCTGCTCATTGTCGGCTTTGTGTTCTATAACTCACTGCGTACGGCGGCATTGTGCTATCTGCCGATAATACTCATCATCCACTCATTTTACATGTCCAAGCAGGTTGCTAGTGGCAGGGTGGTCGTGTACCCCTATCAGGAAAATGACTCGTACAGGAGGACGGAAGTAAATGGAAGATAGCCAGAAGTCACCGTTGCCGTTCTTCTCGGTGGTCGTGCCTGTATACAAGATTCCATTGGAACTGCTGAGAGCTTGCCTTGGCTCCCTTGAAAGCCAGAGGTGCGAACGGGCGGAGTACATCGTCGTGGATGATGGCTCACCAGACAGCTGCGGCGCAATCTGCGACGAATTCGCTAAGGGTCGGCCTGCCTTCAGGGTCGTACATACGTCCAACTGTGGTGTCTCGCATGCTCGCAATGTGGGCATCGATGTTGCGCGGGGCAGTTACGTTCTCTTCGTAGACGGCGATGACCGGATGCCGGCAGACTTCCTCAAACAGCTTTACGACGCTAGGGACGAGCTGGAAGAAGTGACCTTCTATGATTGCGATGCGGACTCCAGCCTAACAGGCGAAGTGCGGCAAGAGGTTGCTCAGCTGCCAGGGCCCTTCGCGCTCGCTAGGTCCATCATCTCCTTCTCAGAGCACGATCTTAACCTGGGCCGCGTAGTGCTCGGCTCGCCCTGGGGCAAGGCAATCAGCCTTGCCTACCTGCGCAACGTAGGAACTAGGTTTCCAGAGGGTGTGCGCAAGGCGCAGGACCGCATCTTCATGGTTGACCTACTCTCGCATGAACCACGTTGCAGCTACCTTCCGATTCTCGGCTATGTCTATGTGCAGAACGCCGACTCGGTGAGCCACAAGTACAACCCCAATGCGCGTGAGATTGCGGGACAAACCTGCGCGAACATGCGGCGGGTCATTGAAGTCTGCTATAAGGGAGAGGGAAGGGACGAGATGCTCGAGGCGCTGCGCATCTTCCGCCTCACGTTCTTCTACGAAATTGTTGATCTCGACATCCTCAGTTGCGACAACCCAAAGCCAAGGTCGGAGCGCTTTGCTGACTTCAAAAAGGTCGCACGGGATTACTCGGACGCGTTTCTGCTCCCCAAGGGTTTTGCGGCCCCATCCCGCAGAATCGCCGTTTCCAGCAATCTGCTGGCGAGAGGGCACTTTCGTCTCGCCTTCGAAGCCCTAGAAACCTACCATAGAGTTAGAAGATGACTCATTAATAATTCATCGTATGGAGTGTCGAGTGTGAATCTGCTCGTTGCCTTAAAAGGAATTCATAGCCTAGGGAGCAGACGGGTTCTCTCATGAGTGTTGGACGTAACTATCTATACAACATCGCATACCAGGTGCTTACGCTCATCTTGCCCCTGGTCACCACACCCTATGTGTCGCGTGTTCTTGGTTCCGACGGAGTGGGCACTTACTCGTATACGTTCTCTGTGGCGTACTACTTCGTACTTTTTGCCATGCTTGGAGTCAATAACTACGGAAACCGTTCGGTAGCAATGGCGCGTGATGACAAGGTCGAACTGAGCCGTACATTCTGGGGGATTTGGACCGTTCAAGCTGTCATGTGCTTGGCGTGCACGGGCATCTATCTTGTGTATGCCCTGTTCGTCGCTGACAACCGGTTGCTCGCCATCGTTTGGGTTCCTTATGTCCTAACGGGTGCCCTCGACATCAATTGGTTCTTCTTCGGCCTTGAGAAGTTCAGGATTACAGTTCTGAGGAACTTCGTCATTAAGCTCTCGACGTTCGTTCTTACGTTTGCTGTGGTCAGGGGTGAGTGGGCTCTTTTTAACTACCTCCTACTTATGTCACTTAGTTACTTTGTCTCGGTGGCGGTGCTCTGGCCATTTGTGAGGCAGGAGGTATTGTTTGTTAGGCCGGGTATTTCGGAAGTGTTGAGACATGTTAAACCCGACTTGGTCCTCTTTATCCCCGTCATTGCTGTGAGCCTTTACACGGTGCTCGACAAGGTGATGCTGGGCCAGATTGCCGGTATGGGAGAGACGGGAATCTTCGAGAACTCCTTGAAGGTGGCACAGATGCCCTTCACCCTTATTTCAGCTTTGGGCACAGTAATGTTGCCACATGCAGCAAATCTCTGTGCTACAGGGCACAGGGAAAGCGTAAAAAGGTACATGGCTCCATCAATGTGGTTTGCTATGCTGCTGTCATCGGCATTCACCTTTGGCGTAATCGCAGTTTCGGAAGAATTTGTTCCCATCTTCTTTGGAGATGGGTTTGAGGCTTGCTCCGTTGTCATGCCCGTAATAGTCCTCGAGATGCCATTTATGGCATGGGCAAACGTAATACGGACGCAGTGGCTAATGCCTACATCACAAGATAGAGCCTATGTGTTCTCGGTTGTAGTTGGTGCTATTGCAAACATTGTGGTCAACCTTGCTTTGATTCCCGCTTTGGGAGCCCTTGGAGCAGCCATAGCTACGCTCGTGGCCGAGGCTGCCGTTAGTGTCGTCCAGACGATAGCGGTGAAGGGTGACCTGCCTCTTGCGAGGTGGGCCATAGAGTCACTGCCTGCATTTGTGATTGGCGTATTGATGCTCGCTATCGTCCGGTTCTCGGTCTCCCTACTGCCAGGCGGGATTATCGGTCTGCTACTTGAGATTCTGGTTGGCGTCTTCGCGTTCGGTGGCATGTCGGTCATCTGGTACCACGGCAGGAAGAACCCATATCTAGAGCAGGTCGCAGGCTCTCTTCTGAAGAAAAGAGCCTGAAGTGATGTTCGAAAGCATGACGGACAGGAAGGAAGCCGTGAAGATGAAGATAGCAGTTGCAGGAACAGGTTACGTTGGCCTCTCGCTCTCGATGCTGCTCGCACAACACAACGAGGTCCATGCCGTTGATATCATCCCGGAGAAGGTCGAAAAACTCAACGGCTTTGAGAGCCCCATCAAGGATGCGGAGATTGAGGCATTCCTCGCGGAGGCGAAGACGGGTAAGCGCGCGCTTGACTTTATGGCCACGCTCGATACCGACGTCGCCTACACGGGCGTTGATTACGCCGTAATTGCCACGCCGACGAACTACGATTCTGACAAGAACTTCTTCGATACCTCGGCTGTGGAGAGAGCAATCAAGGCTGTGCGGAAAGTTAACGATACGGCCTGGGTTGTTATCAAGTCCACCATTCCCGTGGGCTATACCCGTCAACTGCGCGAGCGAACGGGGGACAGGCGCATCATCTTCTCTCCCGAGTTTCTGCGGGAGGGCCATGCTCTCTACGACAACCTGCACCCGAGTAGGATTGTTGTGGGGGCATCCAAAGAAGACCCGGAAGCTGTCGAGTCGGCCAAGCGGTTCGCAAGCTTGCTCGCTCAAGGTGCTGATCCGGCCGAGCGTGAGCGTATCAACTCCGACGGAACCACCGGCATCCCGGAACTTGTGCTGGGCTCAACCGAGGCAGAGGCTGTGAAGCTATTCGTGAACACCTACCTGGCTCTGCGCGTCTCCTACTTCAATGAACTGGACACCTATTGCGAAGTGAAGGGGCTTTCCACTTCCGACATCATCCATGGTGTCTGCCTGGATCCGCGCGTGGGCGACTTCTATAACAACCCGTCCTTCGGCTATGGCGGCTATTGTCTTCCCAAGGACTCAAAGCAGCTCTTGGCCAACTACCGAGATGTCCCTCAAAACCTCATCGAAGCCATCGTCAACTCCAACCGCACACGCAAAGACTTTGTGGCAGATGAGGTCTTGAGACGGGTGAGGGGCGTCGTGGATGCTGGCACTCCGAAGCCAGTTGTGGGCGTCTATCGCCTGACTATGAAGTCTGGCTCTGACAACTTCCGCGCCTCATCCATTCAGGGCGTCATGAAGCGCATCAAGGCCAAGGGCGTGCCCGTGATTGTGTATGAGCCCACGCTTGATGACGCCGAATTCTTCAGCTCCGAGGTGACGCATGATCTAGACTCCTTCAAGCGCCGTTCCGACGTGATCATTGCCAATCGCTGGAGTGAGGAGCTTTCCGACGTGGTGGATAAAGTTTACACGCGCGATCTCTTTAAGAGAGACTAGCTAATGCCGAAGTCAGTGCTTAGAATTCAATTCGTTGTGCGTGGGAATTCACATTAGGGGAGGGGTATTTTGCCGCTGCTAAGGGACCAGGCTTTCCGCATAGTTTGCAACATAAGAACCCCAGCAGCTAATGGCGGCTATATTGTGGGTACGGGTGTCTTTATGACGACTAACGGTTCCGATGCCTACCTAATCACGGCATCCCATGTTGCCAAAAGCACCAACTCATCGACGTTGATAGCCGTGCAGAGCGATGACGGTCGCTGCCAGACATTCTGGCTTGCAAGTCTGACACCTTCGTTAGCGTGGAGGTATCATGATGTTGCGGATATGGCACTACTTCCCTTGGGCGGTACCGTCCAGGCACAACTTGTTGTCAACAAAAGGTGTCTGGAGATTGATTGTTTCAATCTCCAGAAGAAGGCTGCTTCGAGGGATGATGAACTTACAGCCATTGGATTCCCAAATGGACTTGGAGTGGACGGCATGTTTAGCCCTCTCACTTTTCGGTCATTTGCTTCCTCTGGGTACTTAACTCTTGATCGTGCAGATACTCATACCCCACAAGTTTTCTTTTGTCTCGAGAACCCAAGTGTAGGTGGCTATAGCGGGTGTCCAGTGATTGATCTTGCTTATATGGTATCCGGGTTCATTACACAGTCCAAAGGAAATCCTGTTTGTCATGGAATCATGCATGGAACGATGTCAGACAATACCGGGGGGAAGCTTGCTCTGGTAACGCCCATGTTCTATCTCAATGATCTTCTCGAATAAAGGGCTTACTTAGCATATTATCCCTGCATCCAGCAAACGTATTGAAGTTCACTAAGGAGTGAAGCACAGCACAACTTGGCAAAACACAAGCCTACACGAGTTCGTAGAGGTAGCTGAGGTGAGGAGGGCCAAGTGGATGGAAACATGGTGCGTAAGCACAAGTGCGCTAGAACGGAATGTCATCGTCGTATGCAGGGGGCTGTAGAACCGGGTTTGGTTTGGCCTGTTGGGACTGGCGCCGTTCGAAGAGTCTCCATAGGAAAATACCAAGCGTCGCTGTGCAATTTACCACGGTTTCAGCCCAAAGGGGGTCGTCTACGACGTATCCGCCAGAGGCCTTTCCATGAGCCATTGACTTGTCACTTCGCAGGTCGTCGATTGCATTTCCCAAGCCTCGCAGCTGTGAGGCTAAGGTCTTTATCTCCTGCGGGGCCGAGGGGTCGCATGCGTCTACGAGCTTCTTTACCACCTTGCTGGTCAGCTTCGTAAGGGAGGCGTTCCCCATCGAGTTGTCTGGTTCCATAATCTGGATGATGGTCTTGAACACACCTTCGAGCGTCGATGCCGCGAGCGCGACGGATTGGTCGGGTTGGTCGTAGACATCTCTGGTGGCGCGCTCAAAGTTCGCGTAAGCGTTGGCGTTGCTCTGGCTCAGAATGTTCTTCATCACGGGTATGCATGGGAGCAGTCCAGGGGTCTCGACCCCGATGTCGGCTGCCATCTTTATCAAGATGTCGTTCGGCATTTCGGCGAGAGTTCTGTCGAGGTCGATATGACCGTCAGTGGTGTATATGCTGAAATTCTCCCACAAACTCCCGTCGTCCTCGTGCCAACGCCGGATGTACTCCTCGACCTGCCTGTATTTCGACTTGTCGAACAGGCTCCAGAGCGCTTCCCCCACTCTATTTTTCAGTCTTTGCATGTACAGGGGCGATATGTTCGCGTAATCGTCTTCCATGACACAGCTATCTTCCATAAGGGTCATTTGTCTTCATGCCACCGGACATTGCCATTGAACAGCAGGTCTCAGCTTGCTGTGAGGCTACTCTAATAACTTCCTTCTGTGTAGGCTGATGCCTGTCCTACGTTCTTCCATTGCCAGGTTAGGATTCCTCGTCTCGCCAGCTCCTTTGAGACTATCGAAGATGGTGTACATCAATATACTTCTCTCCGATGTAAGGGCAATGGTCGCATACGACCCTTTGTCTCTGCTCTGAGACGACGCTTTCAGGAATGCTGAATGCCTGTGTCGTGGGGCGCTCTACGAACGGCTGAGTTCTCTGAATCGATATCTCAATCTTCTGGTGACGTAGATTGCTTGATTCTTGGACACTTTCGTTTGGCATACAGTTACGGCACTGCGTCATGCTACTTAATCTGAGATGTCCCGGAATCCAGTTGATAGAATACTGGGTACTGCGGTCCCGTCTTGATTGCTGGCTTTGATTATGGGAGGTCAGGATGGATGTGCTTTCTCCGCAAGGGTCTGCGGAAATCAATGTGGTAAAAATAGGCAGCTTAGTTGACATTAGCTCGGATACTGCCAAAAAATGGGCAGAGGGCAAGCTGGATTTTAGGGAGGCCTTTCCGGCGAACTTCATCGCGAAGACTAGAAGAGCTCTAAATCCTGCCAAATTCGAGAACAATCTCGCGGAAGCGCGCCTTGCCCAAGCGGCTTCGGTTTGTAAGGCCATTGATTTATACAAGCATATAATGCCATCGCTTAGTGATAGGCAATGTCTTTTGCTCGCATGCGGTTATTCCCTCACTCCGGCTGAAGCGGATAACGTGATGGATATTCTCTCCGACACCGCTAGCTCTGTAGATTGTGGCGCCAATCCCGAGGCGCTCCGCGATGATTTCAAGGATGAGTATATTAGGGGGTCCGCAAATGCCTATGAGGAAGACGTCCGTAAGCTATGGGTAAAACTCCTATCGAGTGAGCTCAAACAGCCAGGCACCTTCTCAAAGCGTACTCTTGGAACTCTTAAGGAAATGTCGAGAGAGGATGCAGAAGCATTTCAGGTGTTCTGTTCGTGTGCGGTTGACCTTGGAGATAGCCGAAACCCAATTCCAGTTCTCACAGGGATTGACTCTGGGGGATGGACGTATGACCACGAAAGCTTCACCGTTGATCAGATGTCGCTCATTTCCTCTCTGGGATTGGTGGACACCAGTGTTTGGACAACCTTCACGGTGGGTGCAAATTCAAACTTGGTTGTCAGGTCGAATTCAGAACTGTTCGTTCTAGAAAACAACACTGATGGCGAGAAGAAGTTTGATTTTGGGAACGCAAGGTTCACCCCAATTGGAAGGGAGCTCTCTTTGGTGTGCGAGATGGGTACCTCATCAGAACTCTCCGTTTTGATAGGCGAGGTGGCCAAGCGAAACGATATGTCTTGTCGCTCGGAATCATTAACTCCCCAATAGGCATCTCTGCGGTGCCCGTCAGTTGGCGAGGATGGCCAATCCCAATCTCGCTGTTGCACCAGTCCTCATATGACTTCGGTTGGGTAGAGGGGCCTCGTGTCACACTATGGGATGCTTCCTCTCTCAGTAGCCCCAGAAGGGATGCGTCTTGGCGAAGAGGAACCTCCTTGCACATCGAGTGCCTACTGTTCGCCGCCAGGGCTTCGAGCATCGCGGTAATGGACGCGTCTGAGAGCCTCGCCCGTTCGAGCCACCTGAACCAGCACATGTAGAGGTGCAGCCTCCTTGTCGAGATGCCTTAAACCGAGCGGGGAATCCCCGAATCTCGATGATAAGGCGTTGTCTATGCTGGGCTCACCCTCGTCGGCCTCCTCACGTTGAACTTTGTTCCCGTCCCGGTTGCCCTGAACGGTGACACGTGGGAGGAGAGTGTGCCTATAGAGATCTTGGAACCCGCAAGATTGACTCCGATGACCTACGCGCTCCCTCGGAGCTGGACTACCCCCTCGTTGCCATGCAGTAGAAGCAGGTTAAAGCCTGCTGATCGGAAACGGATGAAATCGGCCAACACGAAGAGGCGAATCTATCCCGACGAAGACACCAGATTTTGTACGACGAGAGCATTGGCTTATCGGCCAGGGGATGAATGGAACTCGCAATGTGTAATGTTTATTACAATAGATAAGAGCCACATGTATATTACTCCACTTGCCGGAATTAGAAAACGATTCCAGAGCCTCACAAGCTACAGGCGTTAGTATTTGAGCGTTACCCATTCTCGCAACCATTTGATGGTAATTTGCTCAATGAGGTCACTTTTAGAAATGGGGTTCGTATGGTTGACTTTAAGAAGCTCTCAGCATCTCAAAGGGGAATCGATGTAATTAATCCTGCGGAATTATTCAATCGCCTTCCTAAACCACCGACTATAGATGATTTGCATCAGAGCCAGGCTGAGGCTCTAACAACATGGTTTGCCAATAGAGATGTAAGAGATACAGCAATCAAGCTGAACACTGGTGGTGGCAAGACGCTGGTGGGTCTGCTAATTGCTTTATCTAGCGCAAGGGAATTACATAGAGGAGCGCTGTATCTCGTGGACAGCAAGCAGCTTGTACGACAAGTTTGTGCGCAAGCAAAAGCCCTAGGAATTCATGCCATAGAATACGATGGGCGCTCCTCAATTACATCAAGTTTCCGCAATGGCGATACAATACTCGTTGCTCATTACCAAGCTCTGTTTAACGGCCACTCGGCTTTCGGGCTCATTTCATCAAATGAGCCCGAAGACGTTTCAGTAATCGTTATTGATGACGCGCATTCATCCTTTGATAGTGTACGAGAAGCGTTTACTGTTGAAATTGAGGCCGAAGACGCTCCAGAGTTGTTTAGAAACATTACCTCAATTTTCAGGAGTGACTTTGCGTCAATTGACCGAGAGTCAACTTTCGATGAGTTTGCTTCAGGAACGGGCAGTATTGGCGCAGAGGTACTCCAAGTGCCTTTCTGGTCGTGGCTGAACCATTATCGTGCTATCGCCCAGCTCATTTCTGAAAGCGAAAAATCTTGCAAGATTCGGAAATCGTCGGCTACTGCTCAATCTCTGTTTTTCTCTTGGCCATTGATAAAGGATAATCTTAAGTATTGCATGGCAATCCTCAGCAGAGGCAGCTTCTCCATTACCCCCATTATCCCATTTGTGGATATGTTTCCGACCTTTTCCCATGCTCCAAGAAGGGTGTATATGTCTGCAACGTTTGCGGATGAGAGCGCAATAATAAGAACATTCGGGTGTAATAAAAGAAAAATGAACATTATTTCGCCAAAGACGCTTGCAGGAGTGGGGCGCAGAATGATTCTGCAAGTTGGCGACGAAAGCGCCTTCAGAGACGCCCTGCTGAAAAAAATGCGAGACACTGCGATACGAGGACTAGGTGTAGTTGTCCTAGAGCCGAACTATCACTCTGCCAGCAATTGGTCTCAACTTGGAATTAGGGTTATCCAACCAGACGAAGTAGAGGGAACTATACAGAGTCTTCGAAATCGGGATATTAGAGAACCAGTTGTATTTGTAAATAGGTATAACGGAATCGATTTGCCTGGCGATGCGTGCCGTCTGTTAGTGGTATCGGGTATTCCGAAGGCAATGTCCAGCTATCGTAAGCTACTTTCGAATATTCTTGCAAATAGCCGTTTGTATGCTCGATCGATTGCCCAATGCATCGAGCAGGCAATCGGTAGGGGTACACGTGGGTCTGGAGACTATTGTGTAGTTGTATTGCTCGGTTGCGATCTTTGCGAATGGGTGAAAGACGAGAGGCATGCGCCATATATGACACCCTCAACGCGAGCGCAAATTACAGCCGGTGAAGATATCATGAATCAAATTCATACGGCAGATGAGTTCTCTGATGCGATCGGCCAAGGTATAAATGATGACCCAGCTTTTGCCGAATACCTCGCGGGGTATGTGGCAGATAAGGTGTCCAGCTATACTGACTCGGGCAAAGACGAGCTCGAAGAGTTTGCGTCAAAGGAATGCAAAGCCATTCATGCTTGGCGGGAAGGTAGTAGCGGCAAGTGCATCAAGATTCTCAATGAATACGTCTCTTCCAACGCAAGTGATCAACCAATAAAAGGACTTGCACTTCAAATTGCTGCGCAGGTGGCATATTCTGAAGGAGATTATGAGCACGCGAGGCAATATCAATGCCGGGCTCATGAGTTGAATTCGGCTCTGGTCAAGGCGGCTATTCCCTTGTTATCCTCGAAAGCTAGCTTGCAAGCGACTCGAATCGTATCGGTTGTCGCTAATCTTGAAGAGAATAATAAAAATGTGGTAAGCGAGTTTGATGCCAAGACTGGTTCGCTTGAAGATAACCAAGATTACTCCGCATATGAAATGGGACTAGAGGAACTTGGAACTTTTCTGGGGGCCGAGTCAAATCGGTTCGATCGGAATGGAGAGGGCCCAGATGTCCTGTGGGTTTTTAAAGAAGATAAGCTGGGAATAATACTTGAGGCAAAAAACGAGAAGAAGAAAGATAAACCTTTAACCAAAATCGAGCATGGCCAACTGCTTGTTGCAGGTGAATGGTTTAAGCAACGGTACCCAAGCTACCAATGCGTGGATGCATCAGTTCATCCGAATAACTTTGCAAATAGAAATGCAAGTGTGAACTCTGCTTTAGCGTTTACTTTAGCGGATGTGCGTAAGCTCAAGAAGGAAGTGCGCCTGCTACTAATAGAGCTAACTTCTGTTTCGCGTGACGAGGAGAGCCGTCTGGCACAATGTGATACTTTTCTTGATGATCATAATTTGAGGAGTAAACAGATAGTAAAGAGCAGAATGCACCAGTTCGTGCGGGAGCGAGAGACGCAGTAAATTCCTCTGTGAGTTCGCGGTGATAATTGCCGTATCCTCCTCAGAGGAAGCGGGGGTGAATGAGGATGCGGTAGCAAGCCCTCGCGATACCAACAATCATCACAGTTGGTATCGCGAGTAGACTATCGGTGTTACAGACAGTCTGCCTTGGCCGGTGCCGCTACAGGTCAAACTTCGCATGTTCGACCCGTCTAAGTTAACGTAGCTCGTCCCGGTGGGGCTGTGACTGAGGATCGAGTCGACCGTTAGCTTTCTCTCGATGTGCAGGTACCACTCGTCGGGCTACAGCTGTGAGGGCATATGGGGTGGCAACCCCAGCTTTACGCTCCTCGCAGTGTTAGAGGTATTGATGTAGCAATTCAGGCACGCTTGAATCGTCGACATCCCAAGAATCGACTGTTTCATCTTCTTCCCCGACTTTCTTATCACCATCGAAATAACTTTGCAGGTGGCACTTATATTTGACAACCCGGTTGTCCTCAAACCTGTACTCGTTGTGGTAATAGTTTTGCTTGCCGCAACTCTTCTACTCCTGTGTAGTGTAGATGGTTGATAATTCTGCACTCCTCGGGACCCCGGACGTTCCTCTGGACCACCGCTACGCCGCGTAGCCCTGCGCCGCGCGGTGCTCCCTCAGCGTCCTCCATCCTAGCGCCTTCTTCGGCTTGCCGCCCCCGTGCCACTCGATGTAGGCGCCCAGCCTCTCGCGGAACTCCGCGAACGTCACGCCCCTCCAGTCGGTCCCGTGGAAGAAGTCGCTCTTGAGGGTGCCGAATAACCCCTCGCACCTCGCGTTGTCCGGGCTCCTGGCCTTGCGCGACATCGAGCGCGCCGCGTGGCCGGCGACGCACGCCGTCCGCTCGTCTGTCATGTTGGAAAGACGGCGCCCTTGTCCGTTCATGAGCTAGGGTTTCTGTCCCTGAGGGCGGTAGCTTAGTCGCGTTGCCCGGGAGATTGGGCGGGGCGAGTCGGCCGTCTCGCGTGGAATCGCAAGGAACAGTTGGATGGCATCCGCATTACCCGCACGCGTCTACAGGGCCTCGAGCAGGCGCTTCTGCACCCCCGCTCATTCACAACGTGATGTCCAACTACAAGGCGTGCGCACTTTACGCATCCCACGGGTCGCCATGCGCTATGTCGTAGGGGACTACTCACTTGGAGCAGAGGGAAGGCTGTATTATTTTCAGAATTGGTAAATACTCATGAAGGGAACTTGCAATGCCTGAAGATGAGAAAGCCAGCGGCACTCAGGACTCGAGCAAAAAGAAGCCGAGCGGCAAAACAGTTGCCATCATTGTCATAGCTGTGGTGGCGATCGTTGCGGCGGGGGCGTACTGGTTTGTGAACTACAAGGTTCCTCACGACAACGCAGTAGCTGCATTCAATGCTGCGGCGGATAGCCTCAATGAGCGAAACGGTGAGCTTGACTCGGCCATCTCTGATCTTCAAGATTTGATGAACTCCGGGGATGCTCCTCTCGATCAATCAACCATAGAAGCCGCAAGCGTTGCCATTGGCACAGCACAGGGGGCCAAGCAATCTGTCCCAGAAATGCAGGGGATACCGACGCAATCAATGCCGAAGCTACTGCAATGGGGAGCATGGGGGAGTATTCCGCCCAGCTTGACGACCTCAACGCTGCAAAGGCCAATCTACAGAGCAGCATTTCGCAGATGAAGCAGGTCACTAACCCATCTGAGCAGTTCGTGATTCAGCGTATCAGCGGGCTTGCAAACATTACGGGCGTCGAGGCCGTGACAGAAGACAACGATCCCAATGGAAACCTCGGTAAAGCCGGCGGCTATACGGCTTGCGTCTACTTTGCTTCTGATCTGGTGGATCAGTCCGAGGTTTATATCTCCGACGGATACAGCGGCATTGTTGGCGCTGGCACAGATGGCGGCGGAGCGGTCGAGGTCTACGCGAACGTAGACGATGCAAACAAACGCAACGATTACCTGGCTGTATTTGATGGCACCATTCTCTCCTCGGGCTCCCATGATGTCGTGGGCACGTGCGTGGTGAGAACTTCTCATCTCTTGACTGCCTCCCAGCAGAAGGCGCTTGAGGGAGAAATTGCTGACAGCCTGACAAAGCTCGAGTAGCAACGAGCAGTTGCTCAGCTGGCAATATATGCCTGCTGCGAAAAACGGACTCTGCTTTGCGAGGGAGTGCCTCTCACAGCTCTATCCCATCAATACGCATACGGGCTGAAGTCGCTCAGGAGCGCCTGGCCGCTCTGCTCGTCAGTGGGCAGGACCAGCTTCCCGTCCATGCCGCTTGTCACGAGCACGTGGTTGTCGAAGGACTTTCCGTCGGTGCCGTGGAGGGAAACGGCAAAGTTGGGGTTGAACTCGCCCGCGCTCGCCTGGATTAGCACGGGCTCGCCGGTGTCGGACGCGTAGATGGTGTCGCCGGTCTCCTCGGACCACTGGCCATCGTCAGTCGTGGAGTAGAGCCACTGGCACACGCTCACCGAGTCGCCGGCGTGGGCCGGCACGATGCAATAGATGTCGCTTCCCTCGGTGACGGCCTTTGCCGTGACGTTTGCCATGAAGGGGTACTTGGTGAGCAGAGGAGTTCCGTCCTGGTAGGAGAGGGTGGAGAGCCACGACGAGAAGCCGCCGGACGCGATGTCCCCGTCGTACATGCCCAGGTACCACACGGCGCCCATGGTGCCATCGGACGCGATCTCTTCTCGGACAGACGCGAGGTCGGCCGACTCTTCTGGCTGAGCGGGCTGGGCGGGCGTCTCGGTTGACGAGGTTGTATCGGTGGACGGGGCATCCTGCGTTGCGGTGGCCTCGGACTGCGTTTGTTCTGGCTGGGAAGTTGGGGAGGTGGCGGTGGTTTCCCCTGCGCAGCCCGCGATGAGCGCGCCAGTGATGAGGACGGGCAGAACTGCTGCAAGGCGCTTTCTCATGACGCTCTCCCTGTGTCGGGCAGAGGGACGGGACTGCGCGCGCGTGGGACGCACGGCGCCCCGTTCCCTCCGGTATGGCATTTGGGTTCCTGACCAGAGATTGCATCGTTAGGGCGCGTTTCGTCAAGGGGCTTTCCGGGGGCGGGGGGTGGCGAGGGGGCGGCAACGACCCGGGTTGACTTTCTATGGGGACGAGCTTGTGCGCGCTCTGGCCCCTCTCTGGCAGGTATTTGCGGCTGGGCTACGGTCTTTCGGGGGTACCCCAAGTACAAAATGGTTCTATGTTTGTTGAACCTCAGGTCAGGGAATTGCTCCTGTGGCTGTGTCACATAAGGAATTGAACGGAAACTGCTGCCAACCGGAAGCCTGTCTTGGAGAACCGCCCGCTGAAGGCTTCTCGACGGCGTTGCCACCAATAATCAATGACGTTACCCATCGAAACCGTTGTTACGCCATCGACACGCCCTCCCTTTGGTCTGCGTATACTATCTTGAAAGTAATCTACGAAAGTCCATCTAATGCTTTGCGCTTGTGTAGGGGTGTTGTCATGAAGTTGCCCAGATTTGCCCGCCGCCTGTTGCTCTGGGCACTCGATGTTGCCTGTGTGATGGCATCCCTCTACATTTCCCTCACCATGCGCTTTGGCCAGATTGGCCTCAGTGGGGCCGAGTCCCGCGTGGGTGACTACATCGTCCTCACCCTGCTGCTTCTAGTCACCTTCCTCAACTTTGCCGTGCACCGCAACCGCGGCTTCATGAAGCGCACGGGTTCCCAGGAGTTTGGAGTCGTGCTCAGCTACAACGTCTGGCTACTCGTAGGCATTGCGGTGCTGGTTGTGGCGCTGCACGTGCAGCCGAGCCCCTCTCGCCTAATGCTTCTCTACTTCGTCATCGTCAACGTGATCATCATGTCAGTCATGCGCGCCATCGCCAAGGCCGCCGCCCGAGCGCTGCTGGCGGGGGAGCGCCTTGGCGCCTCCATCGTGATGGTGGTCGAGCAGGGCCAGCGCGAGCGCATCGAGCGCGTCTTTGACACCGGCGCAACGTACTCAATTGCCGGCTGGCTTGAGCTTGCCGACGGTCGCGTTTCCGGTACCGTTGCCGATAAGGACGTGACCTCGGAAATCGAGGCCCTCCCAGAAGCCTTGGGCGACACCCGCGTGGACGACGTCTTTGTCTTTGCCCCCACCGCGCCAGAGCAGGAGACCTCTGCCCTCCTGGATGCGGCGGAGCGTATGGGGTCCAACTGCCACGTTGCTCTCGCCCTTCCGGACCCGAGCCTCCAGGGCGCTTGCCTGGACCTCTTTGGCGGCTTCCCAACCGTGAGCTATTCCGGCCGCGGCAGCAGGTTCTACCTGGTCTTCCTTAAGCGCCTCATCGACATTGTCGTGAGCCTTCTCGTGATTGTCGTCGCGTTCATCCCCGGCGTCATTCTCGCCATCGTAATCGCACTGCAGAGCAAGGGCGCGCCGTTCTACTCGCAGGAGCGCCTGGGCCTTGGCGGCAAGCACTTCAAGCTGCTCAAGTTCCGCTCCATGGTTGCGGACGCTAACGACGTCGAGAAGTACTTCACGCCCGAGCAGCTGCGCGAGTGGCAGACCGAGCGCAAGTTGGACAACGACCCCCGTGTGACCGGCATTGGCCGCTTCCTGCGCAAGACCTCGCTTGATGAGTTCCCGCAGTTCATCAACGTTTTTAAGGGTGACATGTCCATCGTGGGGCCGCGCCCCATTGTAGACGAGGAGATCTCGCATTACGGGGACCGCGCCAGCGAGTTCCTAAGCTGCAAGCCCGGCATCACGGGCTGGTGGCAGGTCGAGGCGAGAAACGACGCCGACTACGCGTCTGGCAGGCGCCAGGCGCTGGAGCTCTACTACGTGCGCCACGCATCCGCGACGCTGGACTGGAACATCTTCAAGCGCACATTTGGCGCTGTCTTCCACGGCACCGGCAAGTAGGGAATGAGACAAAGGGAGTTTCCCTTTGTCTCATTCACAAATAGGCTATTTATATAAATAAGAAGGCAAGCATAGGTTTCTAATTTATACTTTTGGCTCAATCTAATAAATTAGAGGTGAGCTATGGCCTACAAATCGTTGAAAAAGCTCTTCTACATGGATTCCTCCAGCGAGAGGTTTGCTAACAACAAGCGCCTTGCCGCCGAGAGGCTCAATGCCGAGTCTACGTTTCGCACGGGAATGATCACCGGGGAAGGTGAGCTCTTTCTTGCCGTTCCGCATGAGCTTTCTGTTCTAAGCGAGCAGGCCCTTCGCAAGGAACGGGTTTTACAGACCCTCCAGGCCTCTATTCCCAGGGTTGCCCGCGGGGCGCTTGTGCGCAGCCTGGTTATCGATGAGGTTGTTGGCACCAACAGTCTCGAGGGAATTCACAGCACGCGGGGGCAGATCAGCGAGCTTCTGGAGACGGTCCCGCCAACCAGCAACGAAAGCGACAAGCGATTTCGTGAGCTTGCAATGCTTTACCTGGGTCTTTCCAGCGGCCAATCGGCCTCTCCAAAGTCACTCCAGGATATCCGCGCCATCTACGACCAGGTTATGGCAGGGGAGGAGCTAGGGCCAAACGCGCCAGACGGCAAGCTCTTCAGGCAAAACGGCGTCGAAGTGATAGGGGATGGCGGGAAAACCCTCCATGAGGGGGTGCAGACGGAGGCAGAGATTAGTAGTGGCCTTGGCATCATGCTCGCGCTTGTCTCGTCGCCTAACGTTCCGGAGCTGTACTCGGCGCTCATGTCGCACTACATCTTCGAGTACATCCACCCCTTCTATGATGGCAACGGGCGCACGGGTCGCTATCTGCTGGCGCTATACCTGAGCGGGCCTCTCTCCACGCTCACCGCCCTCTCGCTCTCCCGAGAGATCGCAGAGAACCGGGGCCCTTACTACAGGACATTCCAGGAGACGGAGCATCACATGAACCATGGTGAGCTCACGCCGTTCGTGCTGCAGATGCTTCAGTATGTCTCCGCCGCGCAGGACCGGGTGATAGGTGATCTTTCTGACAAGAGCCACCTGTTGGAGAGGGGCGAAACAGCGCTGACGGCTGCCCAGAAGACCCTGGGCCTTTCCAAGGGCGAGCGCAACCTGCTGTTCTTCCTTGTCCAACACGACCTCTTTGCGGCGTTCCCGGATGTACGTTTGGACGACGTCGATGGATACATGGGCATGGGGCGTCAGTCCGTGCGTAAGTACTTTGGTCGTCTGGTTGAGAGGGGCCTTGCCAGCCAGGTTGGCGGTCGTCCCCTGCGGTTCGAGCTGAGCGCTGCTGGTCGCGCTCTGCTGGAAGGGGAATGAGACAAAGGGACTGTCCCTTTGTCTCATTCCAGCTCGCGGGTGCCGGTCCAGAGCTGCCAGTACTCGCCGCGCTGCGCGAGCAGCTCCTCGTGCGTGCCACGCTCCACGATGCGCCCATGCTCAAGCACCATGATCGCGTTGGCGTTGCGCACCGTGGAGAGCCGGTGCGCAATCACGAAGACCGTGCGTCCGCGCATGAGGGCGTCCATTCCTCGTGCGATAAGCGCCTCGGTGCGCGTGTCCACGCTCGAAGTTGCCTCGTCCAGGATGAGCACGGGCGGGTCGCTCACGGCTGCGCGGGCAATGGCGATGAGCTGCCGCTGCCCCTGGCTGAGGTTCGCGCCGTCTGCCGTGACCGGCGTGTCGTAGCCGTGCGGCAGGCGCGAGATGAACGAGTCCGCGTTTGCCACGCGCGCGGCGTGGCGCACCTCCTCGTCGGTTGCGTCGAGCTTGCCGAAGCGGATGTTGTCGGCAATGCTCCCGCGGAAGAGGTGCGTGTCTTGCAGCACGATGCCCAGAGACGAGCGAAGCGACGCCTTCTTGATGTCGCGCACGTCAATGCCGTCGTAGGTTATCTTGCCCGAGCGCACGTCGTAGAAGCGATTGATGAGATTCGTGATGGTGGTCTTGCCTGCGCCCGTGGAACCTACAAACGCAATCTTCTGCCCCGGCTTGGCAAAGAGCGAGAGGTTCGCAAGCACCGTCTGGCCCTCGTCGTAGCCAAAGGTGACGTCCTCAAAGCGCACGTCACCGGCGAGAGGAACCGTGGTTCCGTCCTTGCGGCGCCACTGCCAGCCCGCGGCGCCGGCCGCCATGCAGCGGGTGGAGCTGGCGGCGGCGCCGCCCTCCACAGAGCCGCTCGCCGCGCCCACACGCTCCAGCGTGACCGTGCCCTCGTCCTTCTCGGCAGGCTCCTCCATCACCGAGAAGACCCGCTCCGCACCGGCAAGCGCCGTGAGCATGAAGTTGCCCAGCTGCGTGAGCTGGTTGATGGGCATGGCCGCCTGGCGAACAAATACCAGGTAGCTGGCCAGGCTGCCCACGCCCATGTGGCCGCCTATGGCAAGTGCCGCGCCCACCACGGCCACCACGGCGTAGTTGGTGTACGAGATGGCCACCGTCGCCGGCACCATCGTCGAGGCGTAGGCCTGGGCGCCGGTGCCGCTTGCCCGCAGGTCCTCGTTGAGCGCCCGGAAGCCCTCGAGGTTCTCGCCCTCGTGGTTGAAGACCTTCACGACTTTCTGACCTGCGATCATCTCCTCCACGTAGCCGTCAAGCGCGCCCAGGGTGCGCTGCTGCTGCGAGAAGAGCCGCTTGGAGCGCCTACCCGAGAAGCGCACGTAGGCCACGATGATCGCGTCGCAGGCCAGCGTGATGAGCGTGAGCCGCCAGTCGAGAACCACCAGAAGAACGATGGTTCCCACGGTCTGGATGGCCGCCTGCACCATGTTGGCAAAGCCGTTGTTGAGCGCCTCGGAGATGGTGTCCACGTCGTTGGTGAAGTAGCTCATCACGTCGCCGTTGCGCGTGCGGTCGAACCACGAGAGCGGCAGCGTCTCGATGTGGCAGAGAAGGTCGCGGCGAATGTCGAAGACCACGCGCTGAGCTGCGCGGACCATGGTCTGGGTGTAACCCACGCTTGCGACGACGCCCGCCGCGTAGATGGCGGCGGTGAGCGCGACAAGGTGCACGAAACGCGTCCAGTCGCCAGCGCCCACGGCGTCGACCACGGGCTTGATCATGTACGTTCCGGCGAGGTTTGCCCCGCCTGTCACGCAGACCAGCACGGCCACGGCCAAAAGCTGCCAGCGGGCGTGTCCTAGGTATGAGAGAAACCTTCTCAGCGTGTGGCGCAGGTCCTTGGGACCTGCGGGGGCGCCTCCTCTACCGGGCATCGGTGACCTCCTTTCGGGTGGTTGCGGGCGTGCTTGCGGGCGCGGTGGGGCCGGTGGGCGCGGCGGGGCCGGCGGCGCTGACGACGGCGCTCGTCTCGGCGGTGCCGCCCACCTGCGACTCGTAGAGCTCGCGATAGATGTCGTCCGTCTGCAGCAGCTCCTCGTGCGTTCCCGTAGCGTGCACGCGCCCGTCCTCGAGCACCACGATCTGGTCGGCGTCCATGACGGAGGCCACGCGCTGCGCAATCACGACCTTGGTGACGTCCGTGAGCTGGGCGAGGTTCTCGCGTATGCGGGCGTCGGTCGCCATGTCGCACGCCGAGGTCGAGTCGTCGAAGACCAGCACGCGGGGGTGCTTGAGCAGCGTGCGGGCAATGCAGAGGCGCTGCTTCTGGCCGCCGGAGACGTTGCCGCCACCGTGGCCCAGGTCTGCGTCAAGCCCGCCAATGCGGTCTAGGAACTCGTCCGCGCAGGCCAGCTGGCAGGCGCGGAGCAGCTCCTCGTCCGTCGCCGCGGCGTTGCCCCAGCGCAGGTTGTCGCGGACGGTGCCCGTGAACAGGACGTTCTTCTGGAGCACAATGCCCACGCCATCACGCAGCGCCGCAAGGTCGTACTGGCGCACGTCGTGGCCACCTACCTCCACGGTGCCAGAGCTTGCGTCGTAGAGGCGCGCCATGAGCTGCACGAGCGAGGTCTTGCCGGAGCCCGTGGCACCCAGCACGCCCACGGTGGAGCCGGGGGCAAAGTGCAGACTCACGTGCGAGAGCACGTCCTTCTCGGCCGTGGGCGAGTACTTGAAGCTCACGTCGCGGAAGGCTACGTCGCCTGTGTCTACGTGGTCAATGCCATGCGCGGGGCTCTCTATGGCGGGCTTCTCGCGCAGCACCTCGCTCACGCGGTGGATGCTCGTGACGGCGCGCGCCAGGAGGAGAAAGACGTTCGAGATCATCATCAGCGAGTTCATGATGAGCAGCACGTAGCTCATGAATCCCGTGAGCGTGCCCACGCCCATCTCGCCTGCCATGATCATCTGGCCGCCAAACCACAGAAGCGCCACGCTTGCCACGTTCATCGAGAGCGTGAAGACGGGCGTGTTGATCACGGCAGTCCTGAAGGTGCGCGTGGCGGCGTTGGCAAGGCGTGCGTTGACCTGCTCGAAGCGCTCGGCCACGTAGCCCTCGCGCACGTAAGCCTTGATGGCGCGTATGGCCACGAGGTCCTCCTGCAGCGTGTCGTTGAGCTGGTCCATCGCGTGCTGCATGGACCCAAAGAGCGGCGCCACATGATGCACGATAAGCGCCAGGGCGCACGCCAGCGCGGGCAGGATCACAAAGAAGACCACTGCCAGCCTGGCGCTCATGGTGCAGGCGATGATGAGCCCGCACACGAGCATGACCGGGCCTCTCAGCATGGGCCTAAAGCCCATCACAAGGGCGTTCTGTATCACGGTGACGTCGGTGGTCATGCGCGTGACCAGGGAGGACGTGTCAAAGTCGTCGAGGTTGGAGAAGGCGAAGTCCTGCACGTGGGCGTACTCGGCCTCGCGCAGGCCGGCGCCAAAGCCCATGGCGACCTGGGCCGAGAAGCGCGCGTAGCCCATCCCCAGCGCGCCGGCGACGGCGGCCAGCGCAACCATGCGCGCGCCGAGCGCCAGGACAAGGCCCATGTCGCCGGTGGCCACGCCCACGTCGACGATGCTTGCCATCACGAAGGGGATGCAGAGCTCGAGCGTGGCCTCGGCGAAGGCGCAGAGCGCGGCGAGCACGAACTGCCTGCGGTAGGGCTTGAGGTAGCGGGAAACGAGGGTAAGATCACTCATCGCGCGCCTCCCTGGGGGTTGTCGTGGGGCGCTGCAGGATGCGGCGCTGGTGCCGGGGCCGCTGGCGCCGCCGGGGCGCTGGCGGTTGCGAGGTTCTCGTGCACGCGCTCGAGCAGCGCGGCGAGCGTGGCGCGCTCCTCGGCCGAGAGGCCGGCGAGCATGACGTCCTGCTCGTTGTCGCAGACGCTGTCCCAGGCAGCAAGCGCGCCGTGGCCCGTTGCCGTGAGCTCCACGGTCTTGGTGCGGCGGTCCTGCCCGCGCGTGGTACGCACAAGGCCCGCCTGGCGGAGCAGGTCGAGCATGCGCGAGATGGCAGCGTCGTCCACCTCGAAGAACGCGGCCATCTCGTGCTGGGTGCTTGTGCCGTGAACGGCCAGGTAGGCGAGGAGCTTGGGCTGGCCAGGGCCAAGGCCCAGCTGCGCCATGCGCGGCCGCAGGTAGTTTGTCTGCGCGTGGTAGGCGCGGTAGAGCAGCATGTGCATGTCCTCGAGGGAGCGTCCCTCTTGCTCCATGGTTGTCACCTCCGATGAGACAAAGGGACTGTCCCTTTGTCTCATTGAGACAGGGGAAGCCCCGTATCTTGACGTATCAAGTAATCCTCTTCAGCGTATCTCACGGCGGTATGGGGACAGTCGTCGCAGTGGGCCATCACAAAGTTGACGCATCAAGGGTTCACGAGCGGGGTATGCGCCCGCGCTATTGGCCTCGCGCGTGGTAGGGTATGGGCGCACTTCTCGCCCTAGCGCCGGCCGGCGCCGTCTGCAAGGAGAACCCATGCGCACACCCAAGCTCATTGCCAGCGACATCGACGGCACCATGCTCGTAAACTGGGCGCCGCGCTTCTCGCCGCAGATGCTGGGGCTTGTCGAGCGCATTGTGGACGCGGGCATCGTCTTTGTGCCCGCCTCGGGCAGGCAGTACACCAACCTGCGCCGGCTCTTCTCGCCCGTGGCCGACCGCATTCCGTATGTGTGCGAGAACGGATCGCTTGCCATTCTCGGCGACGAGCTGGTCTACCGCGCCACGATGGATGACGGTCTTGCGCGCGAGGTCATCGAGGACATGCTTGCTGACCCCGGCTGCGAGCCGGTGGTCTCGGGGATGCGGACGGTCTACGTGCGCGCTGGCGCCCCCGAGCTGGTGGACCACCTTGTGAACGTGACGGGCTACAACGTGACCGAGCTGGATGATGTCACGCGCATTCCGGAGCCGTTCATGAAGGTCTCGGCGTACTGCACCGACGGCGTTCCGCGCGAGCAGCACTGGCACGAGCGCTTTGGCACTCGGTGCACGGTCAAGGTCACGGGCCTACAGTGGCTCGACCTCATGCCCAATGGCGTCGACAAGGGCGTTGCCCTGTCTGCGCTGGCCAAGCGCCTGGGGATTGCGGCCGAGGACTGCATGGCGTTTGGCGATGCCGAGAATGACGTGGAGATGCTCGAATGGGCGGGCTGCCCCGTCACGATGGAGACGTCGCAGCCTTCGGTGCTGCCGCTTGGTCGGTACCGCACCGACACCGTCGAGCACGCGTTCGAGCGGATCCTCGACGGTCCCGGGTTCGACTGGTAGCACGGTGGGGCGAGGTGTCCGGCGCGGCGAGCGGAGGAAATTGCCCCTCCGGCGTCTAGCGCGCCCGGCGAGAACGCCGCCCGCCGCGACCCGCGCCGCGACCCGCGCCGCGACCCGAATCCCGCACCCGCGGCCGCTCCGGCCTCACCAGGCACTTGGGTCCGTAGCCGATAAGGTCCTCTCGGTGCGCGCGATGCAGCGCCTCCACCACCAGGTCGTAGTTCTTGGGGTCTCGGTACTGGATGAGCGCGCGCTGCATGGCCTTCTCGTGCGGGTTTGTGGGGCAGTAGACGTGCTTCATGGTGCGCGGGTCAAGCCCGGTGTAGTAGATGCAGGTACTCACCGTCGACGGGGTGGGGTAGAAGTCGCTCACCTGCTCGGGGTTGTAGCCCAGGTCGCGGCAGAACTCGGCCAGCTTGACGGCATCCTCCATCGTGGACCCCGGGTGCGAGCTCATGAGGTAGGGCACCACGTACTGCTCCTTGCCGCACGCGCGCGAGGCCTTCTCGAACTCGTGGACAAAGCGCTCGTAGACGTCGTTCGAGGGCTTGCCCATCACGCGCAGCACGTCGTCGCACACGTGCTCGGGCGCCAGGCGCAGCTGGCCGGAGGTGTGGTACTCGGCCAGCTCACGGATGAAGGTGTGGTCCTTGTCGTACAGCGCGTAGTCAAACCGGATGCCGCTGCGGATGAAGACCTTCTTGACGCCGGGAATCGCGCGGAGCTTGCGCAGCAGCCCCACGTAGCGCTCGTGGGTTACGCGCAGGTTGGGGCAGGGCTCGGGCGCAAGGCAGCGACGGTCCACGCAGGCGCCGGCCTTTGCCTGCTTGGGGCAGGCGGGCTGCATGAAGTCTGCCGTGGGGCCGCCAACGTCGTTGATGTAGCCCTTGAAGTCGGGGTCGTGCGTCATGGCCGTGGCCTCGGCAACCAGGGACTCGTCGCTTCTCGCCTGGATGATGCGCCCCTGGTGGAAGTTGAGCGCGCAGAACGAGCACTCGCCCAGGCAGCCGCGGTTGCTGGCAAGAGAGAACTTCACCTCGGCGATGGCCGGGATGCCGCCTGCAGCGTCGTACATGGGGTGCGCGGCGCGGGCGTAGGGCAGCTCGTAGACCTCGTCCAGCTCCGGCGTGGTGAGTGGCTTAGCAGGCGGGTTCTGAATCACGTAGACGCCGTGCTCGTACTCCTCGACTAGCGGGTGCGAGAGGTACGGGTTGAGGTTTCTGCACTGGATGCCAAAGCTGCGGGCGTACTCAGTCTTGTCGGCGCGCATTGCCTCCCAGGTGGGGAGAACCACGGGGTCAACGCACTGCTCGGTTGTTCTCGCGCGGTAGACCGTTCCGGCGATCCAACTTATGTCGTGGACGTCCACGCCGCCGTCGAGGGCGTCGGCAATCTCGACGATGGAGCGCTCGCCCATGCCGTAGGAGATGATGTCGGCGCCGGAGTCCAGAAGTATCGAACGCTTGAGCGAATCCGACCAGTAGTCGTAGTGGGCGAGGCGGCGCAGCGACGCCTCGATGCCGCCAAGCACGATGGGCACGTGCTTGTATGTGCGGCGGATGAGGTTGCCGTAGACCACGTCCGCGTGGTCGGGGCGCAGGCCCATCTTGCCGCCGGGGGAGTAGAAGTCCTTGGGGCGACGGTGCTTTGCCACGGTGTAGTGGTTGACCATCGAGTCCATGTTGCCGCTGCATACGAGAAATGCCAGGCGCGGCTCGCCCAGGACGGTGACGCTTGCCGGGTCGCGCCAGTCGGGCTGTGCGATGACGCCCACCTTGTAGCCGTGCGATTCCAGCACGCGCGTGATGATGGCGCAGGCAAACGAGGGGTGGTCAACGTAGGCGTCACCGCTCACAAAGACGAAGTCGCACTGGTCCCAGCCGCGCGCCTCCATGTCCTCGCGCGAGACGGGGAGAAAGGCCGAGCGGTCCGGGCCGTGGTGCGCCTGCGCCGAGACGGGCTTGCCGCCGTGGGCGCGGTGGGCGCCGTGCGTGCCGTGGGTGCGATGGCCGCCGTGCGCGCCGGCGTTGCTCCGTGACCCGTCGTGCCCGCGCTGTTGAGACTCGCGCGTCTTCTCGTCCATGCGTCCTCTTTTCTCTGCGTATCCGCAACAAGTGTAGTAGAAAGGGCAGCTCAAGCGCCCGCAGGCACCGGCGGCGCCACGTCGCGACATTGCGTCATGAAATTGGCAGCGGAATGTCAGTAACGTGTAACCTGCCAGCGAGAGCGCCATATTTGGTTGCATCAGGTATGATGTTTGCGCAAACAATCGAAAGGTAACGCCTACATGGTCAGCTTCTCCCAGTTTGTCGCAGCCGTCCAGACCAATCCGTTCCTCGCTTTGGTCATGGTCCTGGTCATCGGGACCATCTTCGTAAACGGCGCGACGGACGCCGCGAACGCCATCGCAGAGCCCGTGGGAACGCGCGCCATTGGCGTCAACCAGGCCATCGTCATGAGCGTGATTTGCAACTTTGTGGGTCTTATCGGCATGACGCTCATTTCCACGGCAGTGGCCAACACCATGAGCGGCATGGTCGACTTTGGCGGAGACACACACGCCGCCCTTATCGCTCTGGCTGCTGCAACCGTGGGTATTGTGACCTGGGCTTCTATCGCCTGGGTCTTTGGCATCCCCACCTCCGAGAGCCACGCCCTTATCGCCGGCCTCACCGGAGCCGCGCTCGCCGTGCACGGCGGCCTCGAGGGCGTGAACATGGGCGAATGGGTCAAGGTCATCTACGGCCTGGTGCTCTCATCGGTTCTGGGATATGGCGCTGGCTGGATAATCGCCAAGCTCATCCCCATTATCTTCCGACAGGCTGATCGACGCCGAATGAATAGCATCTTCAAGAAGTGGCAGGTCGTGGGCGCCGCCGGCATGGCTACTATGCACGGCGCGCAGGACGGCCAGAAGTTCATGTCCACCGCCATGATGGCCGTGCTCCTCTCGCAGGGAATGTCCGTCGACGGCGCGCAGTTCCCGCTGTGGATTGAGGTCATCTGCGCCGCGGCCATGGCCATTGGCACCGCCATCGGCGGCAAGCGCATCATCAAGAAGGTGGGCATGGAGATGGTCTCGCTCGAGCAGTACCAGGGCTTTGCCGCCTCGGTGAGCGCCACGGCGTCGCTGCTCATCGCTACCCTCACGGGCCTTCCCGTCTCGACTACCCACACGTCCACCGCCGCCATGATGGGCGCCGGCGCGGCAAAGAACGTTCGCTCCGTCAACTGGGGCGTTGCCAAGGAAATGGTCCTCGCCTGGGTCTTCACGTTCCCCGGCTGCGGCCTTATTGGATACCTGCTCACCAAGCTTTTCCTCGTCGTTTTCTAAGGAGAACCCATGCCTCGTGCCAAGAAAGAGGACATCTTCTACACCCTGCTCAAGGACTTTGCCGCGCGCATCGAGGACGCGGCCGTGGAGTACGTGAAGGTCATCACGGACTTCCCCGAGACCACGTCCGAGATTCCGCAGATGAAGGTCTACGAGAACAAGTGCGACGAGAAGGTCAAGCACATCATGGAGGAGCTCTACTCGTCCTTCGTGACGCCCATCGAGCGCTCGGATATCAACGACCTCGCGCTTGCCATGGACGATATCGTGGACTACATGAACGCCATTGCCTCGGGGCTGGACCTCTTCAACGTGAACGAGATGCGCAAGGAGGGCCCGCAGATGGCCAACCTCACGCTGACGGCCGTCAAGGACATCCACGTGATGATCGATCACCTGCCCGACTACAAGAAGGACACGCTGGTCATGGAGAAGGCCATCGCCGTGGGCCACATCGAGGACGAGGGCGACCTTGTCTACCAGAACGCGCTGCGGCGCCTCTTCCTGGAGGAGCCCAACGGCCGCTATACCGTCACGTGGACGCGCCTTTTCGACCAGATGGAGAACCTGCTAGACGCGTGCGACAACACCGCCGGCGTCGTGCGCTCTGTGGTGCTCAAGAGCGCGTAGGAGAGGCTCCCATCGGCGTGTCCGGTGGCGTGAGCGCCGAAGGGCAAGTTTTCACAACAAGTGTGTACGTAATCGCGCCTTCCGGCGACGGAAGGCGCGTCTCGTACAGAGTCCGTTGGAGACGCTGGCTTCGGTGCCTCCCTATTTTTGGACAAGCGTCTTTCTGTGACCCCCGGGCTGCATGAAAACGCTCTATCGGACGGGATTTTCTCATCCGTCGCATAAAAATGCGCTATCGGACGGTCTGTTAAGAGCCTCGACATCAATCGTTGAATTATACTTACACATAGATGAATAAATCACATAACATATACAAAGTTATGTAACAGTAGTTTCATTACTGATGTAATCTCTCAAGAGGCGCCGTCCGATAGAGCGTTTTTATGCAGAGCTTTCGGAACCTCCGTCCGATAGAGCATTTTTATGCGTGGGGCGACGCGCCGCCCATATGCCGGAGTCGTTGTATCTAGTGCCAATGGATTTCTGAGTACCAATCAGGCGACTTGTGCACTCGTGCAGCCGTATCTGCGAAGTTCTCTCACCGGAATCAAGCCGGTGTCCGTATCCGAGCTCTTGTAAAGAGCGGGCAAAGGAGCCCTTCGTGCGCATCCAGGAGACAAGGACGTTTCCTGGGGCTTGCGCCTACCGTTATGTGCTTTCAAGAACTGTCTTGTCAGATGGCAAGACAGAGTGCCATACTGTCGCCCCAGTGGCCATGCCAACCAAAGGGGAGCATCGTGGAGGAAGACCAAACTGGGCGCAGGGAAGCGCTCGCCGAGAAGGTCGAGCGGCTCAAATGCGAGAGGGACGCCGTGGTTCTCGCGCACTACTACGTTCCCGCCGAGACCCAGCGTCTCGCGGACTACGTGGGTGACTCGTTCTACCTGGCTCGCCTTGCCAAGACCCTCGATGCCCCGATCATCGTACTGTGCGGTGTCTCGTTCATGGCCGAGAGCGTGAAGCTCCTCAACCCCGCGCGCCGCGTCCTTATGCCGGAGCCCGCCGCGGACTGCCCCATGGCCCACATGGTGCGCCAGGAGGACGTGGACCGCGTGCGCGCCGAGGCCCCCGACCTTGCTGTCGTTGCCTATGTGAACACCACGGCCGAGGTCAAGCGCTGGGCGGACGTCTGCGTGACCTCCTCGAACGCCATCAAAGTGGTGCGCGAGCTGCCCGAGAAGAACATCCTCTTCATTCCCGACATGAACCTTGGTCGATACGTTGCCGAGCAGGTGCCCGAGAAGCACGTAATCTTGAACCGCGGCTACTGCCCCACGCACAACAAGATCGGCCTCGCGCAGGTCGAGGCGCTGGAGCTGGCGCACCCGGACGCCCTGATCCTGGCGCACCCCGAGTGCACGCGCGAGGTGCTCGACGAGGCGGACTTCATCGGCTCCACCAAGCAGATCATCGAGCGCGTTGCCACGGGCGAGGAGCGCGAGTACATCGTGCTCACCGTGGTGGGCGTCGCAGACCAGATCGCACAGCGCACCGAGGGCCAGGGCAAGCGCATCTACTTCCCCGAGCCCGCGCCCGCGTGCCCCAACATGGCAATGGTTACGCCCGAGAAGCTCCTGGCCTGCCTGGAGAACATGACGGGGGAGGTCGCGCTGCCTGCAGAGCCGCAGCGCGCAGTCGAGCCGCTCGAGCGCATGCTCGAGCTGGCGGGGAGATGAGCGGCATGGCACCAACTGCCACAGTGGAAAGGCCTGCCCAGTCAGGCGAGAAGGCCGCGGCAGCGCAGCCGCGAGTGCTCACGAGCGACGTCGTTATCGTGGGCTGCGGCGTGGCAGGGCTCTACTCGGCGCTCAACCTGCCGCGCGGCTTGCGCGTGACCATGATCTGCAAGGAGGACCTGGAGAGCTGCGACTCCATGCTCGCGCAGGGCGGCATCTGCGTGATGCGCGACCCCGACGACTACGACTCCTGGTTCGACGACACCATGCGCGCCGGTCACGGCGAGTGCCGCGCGCAGAGCGTGGACACCATGATCTGGTCGAGCCGCGACGTGATCCGCGACCTGGTGCGCCTGGGTGTCGACTTTGACTGCACGCCTGAGGGCGGCTTCGACTACACCCGCGAGGGCGCCCACTCGCGCCCGCGCATCCTCCACCACGCCGACGTCACGGGCAAGGAGATCACCACCAAGCTGCTCGCGCAGGTGCGCCGTCTTGACAACGTGGAGATCCACGAGCACGTGTGCATGGACGACCTTCTCGTCGAGGGTGGCTCCTGCGTTGGCATTGTGGCGCACGACTCGCGCGGCCGGCGCCTTGAGCTACGCGCACGCGACGTCATTCTCGCCACGGGCGGCATCGGCGGCCTCTACGAGCGTTCGACCAACTTCCCGTGCCTCACGGGCGACGGCTGCCGCGTAGCGGCGGCGCACGGCGTGGCGCTCGACCACATGGACTACGTGCAGATTCACCCCACGTCGCTCTACACCGAGAAGCCCGGGCGCGCCTTTCTCATCTCCGAGAGCTGCCGCGGCGAGGGCGCCATCCTTCTCAACGCCGCAGGCGAGCGCTTCTGCGACGAGCTCCAGCCGCGCGACGTGGTCTCGAAGGCCATCTACGACCAGATGGAGCGCGAGGGCTCGCGCTACGTGCGCCTCTCGTTCGAGCGCGTGCCCGAGGACGTCATCTGTGGGCACTTTGCCCACATTTGGCAGCGCTGCCTGGAGGAGGGCTACGACATCCGCCGCGAGCCCATCCCCGTGGTGCCCGCGCAGCACTACCTCATGGGCGGCATCCACGTGGGCGCAAACTCCCAGACCAGCCTGCCGCATCTCTACGCGGCGGGCGAGACAAGCTGCAACGGCGTGCACGGCGCCAACCGCCTGGCGAGCAACTCGCTTCTCGAGAGCCTCGTCTTCTCCCGGCTTGCCGCGCGCGACATCGTACGAGAAAGGCATGCCGCATGAACTCGGTGACACTAAAGCTGCAGGCAGAGCCGCTGATTCTCTCGGCGCTGCGCGAAGACATCACCAGCGAGGACGTAACCACGGCGTCGGTGATTGGCGAGAAGGCCACGGGAGAGGTGCGCCTCATTGCCAAGGAGGACGGCGTCATCTGCGGGCTGGACGTGTTCGCGCGTACCTTCGAGCTGCTTGACCCCACGGCCACCTGCGAGTTCTCGATCGAGGAGGGGGCCGACGTCACCGCCGGGCAGGACCTTGGCTGCGTACGCGCCCACGTGCGGGCGCTTCTCTCGGGCGAGCGGGTGGCGCTCAACTACCTGCAGCGCATGAGCGGCATCGCCACGGCGGCGCGCCGCATGTCCGCGCTCTTTGCCGGCACGCGCACGCGGCTGGTGGACACGCGCAAGACCTGCCCCAACATGCGCGTCTTCGAGAAGGAGGCCGTCCGCGTTGGTGGCGCGGGCAATCACCGCTACAACCTCTCTGACGGTGTGCTGCTCAAGGACAACCACATCGACGCCGCCGGCGGCGTTGCCAAGGCCGTTGCCGCCGCGCGCGCCTACGCGCCTTTCGTGCGCAAGATCGAGGTTGAGGTCGAGACGATCGAGCAGGTCAAAGAGGCCGTCGCCGCTGGCGCCGACATCATCATGCTCGACAACATGGACCTGGACGCCATGCGCGAGGCCATCCGCGTGATCGACGGCGCTGCCGAGGTGGAGGTCTCGGGCAACGTCACGATGGAGCGCGCCGCCCGTCTCGCCGACCTGGGCGTGGACTACGTCTCTTCCGGCGCGATTACCCACTCCGCGCCCATCCTCGACCTCTCGCTCAAGTACCTCACCGTGACCTCGAATCCATGCTAGGCTGAGGGGCATGAGCGGAGAAGATCGCAGAGCAAAGATCGTGGCGCTCCTCGGCGATGCCGGGGAGCCCATTTCTGGTGGCCAGCTGGCGCACGAGCTTGGCGTGAGCAGGCAGGTCATCGTGCAGGATGTGGCGCTCCTCAGGCGCAGCGGCGTCGAGCTGGAGTCCACGCACCGTGGCTACGTGCTGCGTCGGCACAACAGGCCGCGGCGCATCTTCAAGGTGCACCACACCGAGGACCAGATAGAAGACGAACTCAACCTTATCGTTGATTTGGGCGGCACCGTGGAGGACGTGGTGGTGAACCACCGCACGTACGGGGTCATCTCCGTGCCGCTCAACGTGTCCAGCCGGCGCGACGTGGAGCGCTATCTGGCCGACATTGCGTCGAGCAGGTCAACGCCCCTCTCGCGCGTGACCTCCGGGTACCACTTCCACCACGTAAGCGCCCCGTCCGAGGAGGCGCTGGACGAGATTGGCGCGGCGCTTGCCAAGCGCGGCTACCTGGTGGACCGCCTGCCGTACGAAACCGTGGAATGAGACAAAGGGACAGTCCCTTGAATGAGACAAAGGGACAGTCCCTTTGTCTCATTCCACGCCGTGTTGGTCCTCTGTTGGCTTTGTTACAAGCTCCGCAATGATTGCGACCAGCTGGTTTCAGCGTCCTACTCTGGTTGAACGCACGCTCGCACCTGCGCGCGATACGGATGAGAGGGGAATACCAATGGAGAAGAAGGACATCGACTGGGGTAGCCTCGGTTTTGCCTACATGCATACCGACTACAGCTACGTCTCGAACTACAAGGACGGCGCCTGGGACGAGGGCACGCTCACGCCCGACCACACCGTCACGCTCTCCGAGTGCGCAGGGCTTCTCCACTACTGCCAGGAGGTCTTCGAGGGCCTCAAGGCCTACACTACCAGGAATGGCGACATCGTTTGCTTCCGCCCGGATCAGAACGCTGAGCGCATGTACAACTCCGCGAAGCGCATCTGCATGCCGCCGTTCCCCAAGGATCGCTTCGTGAAGGCCGTCGAGGAGGTCGTCAAGGCGAACGCCGCCTACGTCCCGCCCTTCGGCTCTGGCGCTACCCTCTACATCCGCCCGCTCATGTTCGCGACCGGTGACGTCATTGGCGTGAAGCCTGCCGACGAGTACCAGTTCCGCATCCTCGTGACGCCCGTTGGCCCGTACTACAAGGGCGGCGTCAAGCCCGTCAAGCTGCAGGTCTCCAAGTTCGACCGCGCGGCACCCCATGGCACTGGCAACATCAAGGCCGGCCTCAACTACGCCATGAGCCTCTATCCCAGCGTCGAGGCGCACAGCAAGGGCTATGCGGACAACATGTTCCTCGACCCCAAGACCCGCACCTACGTTGAGGAGTCCGGCGGCGCCAACATCCTCTTTGTTAAGGAGGACGGCACCCTCGTCGTGCCGCAGTCCTTCACCGACTCCATCCTGCCTTCCGTCACGCGCCGCTCGCTGGTCGACGTGGCCGAGAAGATGCTGGGCATGAAGGTCGAGCAGCGCCCCGTTAAGTTCCAGGAGATTCTGGACAACGAGTTCGTCGAGGCCGGTATGTGCGGCACCGCCGCCGTCATCTCGCCCGTGGGCGAGGTCGACAACGACGACGTCCACTACGTCTTCAAGAGCGGCATGGAGAACGTTGGCCCCGTGATGAAGAAGCTGCGCGAGACGCTCACCGGCATTCAGTCCGGCGAGATCGAGGACCAGTTTGGGTGGGTTCACAAGATCTGCTAGTCACCAGGTACGTGTAGGCCGGAGGCCGGTTTCCTACGAGAAGTGCGCTGCGCGGAACTTCTCTACGGAAACCGGCCTTCGGCGTATCGATGAGACAAAGGGACAGTCCCTTTGTCTCATGTCCGAACGGCGAGGACCGTGTGGACCGTTTGCGTGAGCTTGACAGGCGGCTCGAGGGAAGCGCCGCCCGCTCGCCGAGGCGCTGATCTGCGCTATGTCCGTTTGCCGATTGCCTGCCTCCAGATGGCTTAGCCAAACCTATAGTTGTTACGTACATGCTCGTTGATATTCGGCGGGCTTGTGAGGGGTGTCCCGTCTTGGCTGGCTATCAGATGAGGCACAAAGCAACGGAGTGTTTGGGGGTACGTATGGCAACTAAGTCATTTTGCAAGCGTCGTTGGTTAGGAGCTGCACTGGCGGCGCTCTGCACCATCGCCTTGGCGCTGGTGCTGGCACCCATGCCAGCTCTGGCAGACGAGGACCTTCAGGCAGAGGTCGACAAGGGCGGCACCGTCAAGCTTTCTGAGGACGTCACCGCCGACATCGTTGTCTCCAAGGACGTCACGCTTGACCTCAACGGCCGCACTCTGACCAACGCCAGCGGCGACACCATCACCGTCAAGGCCGGTGCCAATCTTACCGTGATCGGCAAGGGCACTATCGACAACGTCACCAACGGCAAGGCGGCCCTCTCGCTTGAGGAGGGCGCCACGGCTACGCTCAAGGGCGGCACCTTCACGCGCTCCAAGGAGGACGGCACCAACTCCTACTACACCATCATCAACCACGGCGACCTGACCATCGACGGTGCCACGGTCGAGAACAAGGGCGGGCACTCCTCCGTTATCGACAACGGTTGGTACAGCGACGGCCCCAAGTCGATCAATCCCAAGCTCACGGTCGAGAGCGGCACCATCAGCGGTGGCCGCTACGTCAAGAACGACTCCTACGGCACCATGGTCATCAACGGCGGCACCTTCAAGGGCGGCGTCAACGGGATCTTCCTCAACTGGAATGAGCTCACTATTAATGGCGGTACGTTCGAGAACACCAAGAATGCGCCGTGCGCTATCGTCCAGCCCCGCACCTTTAGCAAGGATGCCGAGAAGGGCATTCTGAACATCAAGGGCGGCGACTTCACCAAGGCTGGCTCTGCGCTCATCGGTCAGCCTAGCGACTATACCGGCGACTACAAGTCCACCATCACCGGTGGCATCTACGTTACGGGCGTTGAGCTTCCCGCTGTCGGCGACGGCTACACGCTTGTCCCCAGCGCTGATGGCACCAGCGAAGTTCTCGCCAACTCCAAGCCTGCCGTCAACACCTCAAACCTGCCTTCTGGTACCGTGGGTGTCGACTACTACATCGACCTCTCTGCTGCCGGCATCCCTGAGCCTGCGCTGAGCGTCGAGGGTCTGCCTGAGGGCCTTGCATTTGAGGGTTGGTCTATCACCGGAACGCCCACTAAGGCTGGTGACTTTACGGTTACTGTTACCGCCAAGAACGCTGCAGGCACCACGACCAAGAAGTTCACCCTTACCGTCGTCGACCCTGCCAAGCCCGTCCAGGTCTACCGCCTCTACAACAAGTACGACGGCGACCACATGTTCACGACCAGCAAGTCCGAGTATGACCTTCTCGTGAGCCTTGGCTGGAACGGCGAGGGCAAGGCGTGGTCCGCTCCTGGTACCTCTGACACCAAGGTGTACCGTCTGTACAACCCGTACAGTGGCGACCACTTCTTCACCACCAGCGAGGAGGAGTACAACAACCTCGGTGAGATTGGCTGGAACCAGGAGGGAATTGCCTTCTACTCTGCCGATAAGGACTCTGGCGTGGCGATCTACCGTCTGTTCAACCCGTACCTGGTTCGTGGCACGCACCTCTTCACCACCAACAAGGCCGAGTATGACTACCTCTCGAGCCTTGGCTGGAGCCCCGAGAACGTTGCGTTCTATGGCTTGAAGGACGAGTAGGGCTCAGGGGCTTTCTTCTGCAGCGTACGTGATTGGGCGGCCGTCCGGGATCCGGGCGGTCGCCCTTCTCGTCCGCGGGATTGAGTTACCTGGTAAAGCAATCCCGTTGCCCGGTAAATCAATCCCGCGGTACAAAAAGTCCCCCGGCGGCCCTTGTCGCCGGGGGACACTGGGCTGCAATGGCAGGCAGCCTACTTCTTGGCCTTGCCCTGGTTGGCAACGGCGTTGATCTTTGCCTCGATGGTGGCAGGGTCGCCGATGTAGTGCTTGTCGAGGATGTTCCAGTCCTTGTCGAAGGTGTAGGAGCAAGGAACGCCCGTGGGGATGTTGACCTTGAGGATCTCCTCGGGGGTGAGGTGCTCGAGCTGCATCACGAGGGCGCGCAGCGAGTTGCCGTGGGCGGCGATAAGAACGCGCTTGCCGCTCTCGAGCTGCGGCTTGATCTCCTGCTCGAAGTACGGCCACGCGCGGGCGATGGTGTCCTTCAGGCACTCGGTGTAGGGGAGGTCCTCCTGCGGCACGTCGCGGAACATGGCCTGGACGTGCGGGTCACGCTCGTCGCCGGGCGTGAGCGCGGGCGGCTGGACGTCGAAGGAACGACGCCAGATGAGGACCTGCTCCTCGCCGTGCTCCTCGGCGGCCTTGGCCTTGTTGAGGCCCTGGAGTGCGCCGTAGTGGCGCTCGTTGAGACGCCAGGTCTTGTGGATGGGCAGCCACGCGCGGTCCATCTGGTCGAGAACGATGTTCAGCGTGTGGATGGCGCGCTTGAGCAGCGAGGTGTAGCAGACGTCAAAGTCGAAGCCCTGCTCCTTCAGTGCCTTGCCGCCGGCAGCCGCCTCCGCGCGGCCGGTGTCGGTAAGGTCGACATCGGTCCAACCGGTGAAGAGGTTGAGCTTGTTCCACTCGGACTCGCCGTGACGAATGATCACGAGGTGCATGTTCTGGTCGTCAGCCATGGGCTTCCCTTCTCTTGGGCTTTTTCGTGCGCTTCCGCACACCTGTAGATAGTATGACGCAAAAGGGTATAGTTGACATAGGTTAACTTGAAGCTTGCATGAGGGAGGCAGCTATGAATCCCCTTGATGTTGTCATTGTCCTTGCGGTGGCCGCAGTGGTGGCGCTGTGCGTGCGCTCGATTGCCCGTGGTGAGACAAGCGAGTGCAGCACCTGTGGTGATGTCGGCTGCACGGCGCGCTACACCGGCGGGCACTGCCGTGCCGCTGACGACATGCTCCGTCGTGCCAACGAGGCGCTCGACAAGCCGGCGCACCACAGCGCTGAATAGGCACCACAACGCTGGATAGTTCGCCACATAGGGGCCGCTGTGGTTGCCCCAACGTGTCTCCCACGTCATAATTCCCTCCGATGGGAAGGTGGAAACAGGCACGAAATACGGTTGTGGGAACGTAGGTATGATTGAGCAGTACCTGCGCCCGTGCCGTCGGGAGGAGACCCATGAGCACCGAGAAGGACATTGATTTCGTTCTGCGCACCGTTGAGGAGCGTGACATTCGCTTTGTGCGCCTGTGGTTCACAGACGTGCTGGGCACGCTGAAGTCGTTTGCGATCTCGCCGGAGGAGCTCGAGGAGGCGTTCGAAGAGGGTATTGGCTTCGATGGCTCGTCGATTGACGGCTTTGCTCGCCTCGAGGAGTCGGATATGCTCGCCTTCCCTGACGCCGAGACGTTCCAGCTTCTGCCTTGGCGCCCCACCGAGAGCGGCGTGGCGCGCGTGTTCTGCAACATCTGCACGCCTTCGCGCGAGCCGTTCGCCGGCGACCCGCGCGGATGCCTCGAGCGCGTCTTCGAGCGCGCCGATCGCGAGGGCTACGTGTTCAACGTGGGTCCCAAGATTGAGTACTTCTACTTCGACAATGACGTGGACCCCGTGCCTCTCGACACCGCTGGCTACTTTGACCTTACGCCGAGCGACGTGGCCAACGACCTGCGCCGCCAGACCACGCTCACGCTCGAGAAGATGTCCGTCCCCGTGCAGTACTCCTTCCATGGCGGTGGCCCGTCCCAGAACGTCATTGAGCTGCGCTTCACCGAGGCCGTGAGCTGCGCCGACAACATCATGTCTTCTCGCCTGGTTATCAAGCAGGAGGCTGCGGCCGAGGGACTGTTCGCGTCGTTCATGCCCAAGCCCCTCTCGGATGCGCCGGGCTCCGCCATGTTCCTGTACCTCTCGCTCTTCGACCACGACGGCGAGAACCTCTTCTGGGCGCCCAAGACCGAGCACCCCGCGCACCTCTCCGAGCTGGCGCAGCACTTTGTGGCGGGCCTTCTCCGCTACGCGCCCGAGTTCACGCTGGTCACCAACCCCACGGTGAACTCGTACAAGCGCTTCATCACCTCCGGCGAGGTCCCCAACTACGCCACGTGGGGGCGCAAGAACCGCTCCGCGCTGGTGCGCATTCCTACGCACAAGCCCGGCAAGCACGTGGCAACGCGCGTCGAGCTGCGCAGCGCCGACAACACCGCCAACCCGTACCTTGCGCTGGCCGTTACGCTGGCTGCGGGCCTCAAGGGCATCGAGGACGAGCTTGTGCTTCCCGAGGAGGCTACGGTTGACACCTTCTCGCAGAGTGAGCGCGAGCTTGCTGCCAAGGGTATCGAGCGTCTGCCGCGCACGCTGGGCGAGGCGGTCGATCGCTTTGGGGAGTCAGAGCTCATGCGCGAGACGCTGGGCGAGCACATCTTCAACTACCTCGTGGAGAGCAAGCGCCGCGAGTGGGAGGAGTTCTGCACTACCGTTACCGACTGGGAGCGTGTTCACTACTACGGCGGCGTGTAGGCCGCGGCCTTCTCGTCGAGAGCCGTGTTGGATGTTGCGGCGTCCGCTGGGGAATCCAGCGGGCGCCTTTCTCGTGAGACAAAGGGACTGTCCCTTTGTCTCATTTTCACTGCCGTTTTATTGATCGCGGGCAGGCTTATGCAGCTGGATCGTACGAGAAGGGCATTTCGGGTTCCCGGTATCCCGTCGGGGGCTTCGACCCGTCCTCTCAGGACTTGGGCTGCCTCCCTTCTCTTCTCCGTCGACGTCTCTGACGCGGATTATTGCGCGTTATTCCCGAGAATGGGGGTGCGGACGTTTTCTTGGACCGGCTACACCGCCAGCCCGAGCCTCGCCCTC